>JAEEGI010014614.1_pt1 | contig 16478 bp, 11 predicted proteins | sample 8958751 | NCBI WGS metagenome assembly JAEEGI01 (sample SAMN16246545, study PRJNA631951) | gut metagenome | biome: gut microbiome; feature: rumen; material: KS-attached | host: Bos | place: Iran: Karaj | collected 2018-10
TATAAAATATTTTTTATATTAATTTTATATTTTATAATGTTAAAAAAAATAAATCTAGATAAAAATAATCAAAGTTTAAAAATAATAAATTAAAATTTAATTTAACAAAAAAAGAATATCACAATAATAAAATAAGAACTTATAAAAGTATAATTCAAATATACCATATTAATAGTATTTATATAACTTTTATATTTTTTTAATTGACAAAATGTTTATTATATCTTTTATTACATTCAGTAACAGTATCTTTAAATAATTTATACATTATTACTCCATCTTCAACAAAAAGAGGAACACTTCCAGATTGATTTAATTGAATAATTGGATTATTATAAGTTATAAAATTAACTTTTTCTAATTTTTGAATACATACTCTATCATTTTTCTTTGGAATTTCACATGAATGTCTAAATTTATTTTTTTTCCTTTTTGATTTTATTACCTCTAATTCTTTTTTAACAATAATTTTTATTTCATCATCAAATGATTTTTGAGGATATTGATTTAGAAATTTATTATAATTTTTATTCGCTTCTAAATAAGAACTTAAATTATATTTATTTGAATCAAAATCTTCTTTTAATTTAATATTATCTATTTCTTTTAATTTTTCATTATTATCTTCTTTATCTTTAGGAATTATATTTTTTATCTTTTCATTATTTATTCTATATTTAAATGATCTTTGATTATTAAACATAAGTTTTTTATGAAAATCTCCTAAATTAGGGATTTTTATTTTTGGAGAAAAAATATATTTCGGTGAATATCCATTAAGTAAATTAAAGTCTGATAAATTTTTGTTTGTTCTTGATGAAAAGTAACTTTTTATAAATTGATTATTATGAAAATTAGGAGAATTATTTGGAGAAGTTTTATTATGTATATTATTATAACTTGAATGACTAAAGTTAAATGATAAAGTATTTGTGTCATCAGTATTATTTGATTTTTTATGTTCTATTTTTGGTAATCCTATTATTTTTTTATTTCTTTTAAAATTTTTATGTGAAAATAATAATTTCTTTGAAGTTTGATTTCTTTCATCTTTTTTCATTTTATTTTATTTATTTATATATTATTGTTAGAAAAAAAAAATTTTTTTTTCAATTTTTTCTTTTAAAAATGAATAAAAATTCAGGAAAAGATTTATTTAAAGATATACAAAAAGCTCATAAAGAAAATGAGAAAAAAGAATTGTGTTTACAACAAATAGATTTTTTCAAATGTCAAATAGAATTACCAGATTATAATTATGATGAATTTATATTAATTATTGAAGATTTAGAAAAATCAAAAAATATTGAATTAAATAAAATATGGATTTGTTTAATGAATGAAATAGTTAGATTAAATCCTTCATATTTACAAAATTATACTAATATTGTTTTAAAAAAAATATTCCATCCTTCTTTTTCAGATAATGATTTTAAAGATATTAAAATTAAAAGTATTTCTATTTTTACAAATAAATGTAATAATTTAACTAAAAATGAAAATTTAAATCAAGAAATTTTAATATTTTTAGTATTAGAATGTTTAATAAATAGAAATAATTTAGAAATATTAAATTTAATTGATAATTATATACATTATTATTATGAAAATAAAATAACATTACCTTTTTTTTATGAGGAATTAATAATTGAAATTTATTGTAAAAATATTATAAGTGATTATTTGAATAAAGATTTAAAAAATTCAAATAATGAAGATAATAAAGAATTAAATAGTAAAAATAATGATAATCCAAATTTAGAATTATATGAATTGTTATGTTCTTTTATTTCTCATAATAAATTAATTTCTAGTACAATTTTAAATTATATTTTAATTGTATTTTGTTTTAAAATTTTAAAAAAGAAAGATGAAATTTTATATGTATTTAACAATTTATTAAATACTCATTATGATAAAACAATGAGATTACTTTTAAATTTATTGAATATACAAAATTTGAATTTTGTTGAAACATTTGAAAAGTTAAATATATTTGAAAATATTAATGGTTTTTTTATCTCAGATTTTATTGAAAAGAATAAGGATAAATATAATTTAATTTATCAAAATTATCAAATAAAATTTCAAGTTTTAAAAGAAACTTTTAAGAATAATATTAATCTTTTAATTATCGGTTCAATTAAATTATTTGAATATATATTAAATGAAAAATTTCAAGATAAAGAAGATTTTAAAATAAGTTTAGTTTATATAAATTTTCTTGAAGGTTTAAATAATTTAGTTAATCTTAATAATGAACAAATTGATAATGCAATTGCAGAAAGTTTAAGTATTATTATTATAAATCATGGAGGATATTTTTATTCAGAATGGGAAATAGTTTTTAAAATAATTAATAATTATATAAAAGATAAAAATGAGAAAAAAAAAGGAAATTATGAAAAAATTTTATTTTCAATTGTTGAATTATATTTAATGAGAAAGTATTTAGGAAATAAAGAAACATTATTTAATTTATTATTTTCTTTTAATGATTATGAAAATATAAATTTATCAATTATTTCAATTGTTAATAAACTTAAAATAAAGAAAAATTTTGAAAAATCTTATAATGAAATTATATTAGAAATACCAAATTATTTAAATTCTTTAAATGAAAAAGAAGAAAAAATTCAAACAAAAAATATAATAATTGTTAAATATATTTTATCATATTTATTAGTTTATTCCATTAAAGAAACAAATTTAATTGAAAATATAATTTTTTCAAAATTTCAATTATTAACTTCTTCCTTTTTTCCTTATTCAAATATATTAAAATTATGGTCTAAAATAATTCTAAATATACTTGTTAATACAAATAATAAAGATGTTTTTCAATGTATTATTTCATATTCTTTTTCATTAGTAAATGATGAAAAATATAATATTTTCACATCAAAATTAATTTCTAAAATTTTTCCTAGATTAAGTAAAACATTTCAATTTGAAAAAATAAATTTCATTTTTGAATATTTAAAAAATTACTTAGAAAATACAGAAAAAATAGATACTCAATTCTTTTTAAGTATTATTGAAATTTTAGATAATTCATTTTATACAAATGATGATAAATTAATTCTTGGTAAATTATCAAATAAAACAAAAAATGATTTAAAAAAAATTTATAAATATCCAATATTAAATAATTCCTTTATTATGTTAAAACAGAGAAAGAATGTAAAATCAGCTTTTTTTGATATAAGTTTTATTTATGGTTTTTTAATAATGAAATTAAATGATGAAATGACAGATATTGTTTTTAAAGAAAGAATTTTATTATTTTTTGCAAATAAATTATCAGATTTTTTCTTTTTTAAAAACATAGAATTAACTCCTTTAGTAAATTACATAATCAAATTATCCACAACAAACTTTGAAAAATATTTAGAAAGAAAAAACTCAATAAAATATATGATAAATATATTAATAAACACAAGTTTTAACTTAGCAGAATTTAATGATAATATAATAATAAGGAATTCAAATATTATAAAATTTCAAATAATAGAATATTCAATAAAAACAATAGAAACTTTAGGTAAAAGAGCTTTAGAAATAATAATGAAAGATTATAAATTAAAAGAACAAAAACCAAAATCTGTAGTAAGTCTTCCAAGTTTTTTAACTTTTAAAAAGCTTTCTTCTTCAACAAATGATTTAAAAGATAATCATATAATAATAGAAAATTTATTATATTATCTTTATAATTATCTTATTTTATTAGAAAATTACTTATATCTTTTAGGTTGTAGATCGCATAGGAAAAATTCTATTAAAGAAAAAAATCAAATTGCTAATTTTAGTGTTATAGAAATTGATGAAAATGGTTTACCTGAAAAATATTTTTTTATATTAAATAAAGTATTTGAATTAATAATTGAAATTATTAAAATTGCACAATATAAAGAAAAGTTTATTTTACATCTTCTAAAATTTTTTTATGTTACTGAAAAATATTTTCTTTTATGCGGTGAAAATTCAATAACTTTAGTAATTTATATTTTATTAAATATTGTTTTTCCTTCTTTTTCTAAAAAATGGTATAATTCTTTTTCTGTTGAATTTCATATTTCTTTTTCAGATGAATTTAAAAAAATGGAATTTAAATCAAAGAAAATGAGATTAAATCAAGAAATTCAATTTTTTGGTAAACAATTAATAATATATTATTTTTCTTCTGCTGAAAATATTTTTCCTAAAATTAAAAAAATTATGCAAAATGTTTTACCAAAAAATAACGATAATAATTTATTTTTAGAACTTTGTCAAATGAATACTTTCTTTCATACTAAAAATGTTGATGAAATCCCAAATTTAAAAAGCGATTCAAATATTTATTTTAATGATAAATCATATATTAAAGTTTATGAAAATAAAACAACAATTTTTGTAAATTCAATTTCTGAAAAATGTTTAAATATAAAAAGAAGGAAAAATAATTTAAAAAAAGAAAATATTAATTTATTAACTTCACTTTTAAAAGTAAAAGATGAAAATATTAATATTGAAAAACCAAGTGAAGAAGATTTTAATCAAGATTCAATATTAGAAATAAAAAATATAATTAATCCAAAAACAAATTCATATAAATTATGTGATAAAGATAATTTAATTAAATTTCAAAAATTTGAAGAAAATTTACATTCATTACCTTTAACTCGAATAATAAATATTTCATATACAGGAATTGATTATACAATGAAATATCCTACTAAAAATGATTTTTATAAATTTTCTAAAGATTCTTTTCATATATATTATGAGAAATTCTTTTTATCAAATGGTTATTCAAATAAGTATAAATCAATTGATGGAATAAATACACTTAATTTTAATTTATTAAATGAAAAATCAAATGAACAAATTTGTATTGTTTTTGTTAATAATATTAAAACAAAATATATTAGTGAATTTTTCACTGAGTTTTTACCTTCTAAAAATATTTTAATTTATATTGCTATTAATATGTTATCTGAATCACATTGGAAAATTCAAATATTATATAATTTAAATCCTGATAAAGAAAAAATTATAAGTAAAATTAGAAAAAAAATAAATAAAAATTTTCCTGAAGATTTAATTATTTATATTGATCCTGACTACAAATATATTTCTCTATATTTACATAAATTAATTGTTATTGTTAATATTATTATTAATAGAGTGATTGATGAAAATAAAGAATTTAAATTTTCAATTTATTCAGAAAGATATAATTTATTTAATGATATTCAAAAAGAATTTTAAATAAAATTATATTTAAATAAGTTTTTAAATTTAAATCCTTAATCAAATATATATAATTTCTAAATATATTTTTTTAAGTTTGTAAATTAATATTTTCATATATTTAAAAAAATAAATAATTATTATTTTTTAAAACAATAAATAAATTAATTATATAGAGCCAAATTTTGATATAAAATTTTGAAATTTATCATTTATTCTTTTTTTATTATCAATAGGAATAGGAGAATAAATTTTTTCTTTTAAATGATTTGTATAATCATTAATACTATTTCCTCTTGAAGTTTGATTATTAAATATTTTTTTCTTTTTTTCACTTTTATTATTTTTCATTAATTTATTAATATAATAATTAGAATCTAAAGTAGATTTAGACTCTTTATCAATACTCATAGCAAATTTTTTATCTAAAAAAGTTTCTAAATCATTTGTATTATTAACTCTTTTATATTGAGTATTATTTTTTTTATTTGAACTTAAGCATTGAGTTCTAGTATAATTAGTATAAATATTTTGACTTAAATTATTTGGTCTATATATTTTATTATTATCATTATCTTCTGATAACACTGTTTTATATTTATTTTCTCCTATTAAATTCAATGATATTGTTTGAATTAATTGATCTTCTAATTTTATATTATTATCTTCTAAATTTTTTATTTTAGCATCTTTTTCTATTATTTTTGTTCCATAAAATGTATTTATTCTTGAAATTTCTTTTTTTAAATCATTCACTTTATTTTTCATTTCTTTTAGTTTTAATTTTTTCTCTTCGTTTTTTTCCATTTTACAATCTTCTATTTTATCTTTTAATTTCTTATTTTCATTTATTAATTTTTTATTTTCTTCTAATAAAAATATTATTTTTGATTTTGCTTCTAAATAATAATTTTGAAATTTTGATACTAATTGTTCTTTTTCATTTATTAATTGTCTTAAAATAATATTTTCTCCTTTTAAAATATTATATTTATTTTCAGAATCTTTTATTATATTTTTTAAATCTGAATTTTCTTTTTTTAACTCATTTAATTCATTTTTTTCTGTTTTCTGTAAATCACTCATTTTATCTAATTTAATAAGTCAATAAATTATAATTATGGTTTAAAAAAAAGATATTAAAAAAAATTAAAAAGTATATAAGAATAAATAATTATTTTAAATGAGTAAATTTGTAAAATTTAAACAAATAAAAAATATTATTTTATAAAATAAATGGATGAAGAAAAAAAGGAGAGAAATCCATTACTTCCAGAAAGCGATAAACTACAAAATGAAAATAATTTAAATGAGAATTCTTTAAATTCTAAATCTGAAGAAAAGATAATAGAAATATCAGATAAAGAAACAGAAATATTTTATTTTAATTTTTTAGGAAAAAAAAGGCGATTTCCTCCTTATAAAGATCAAAGTGGATTTATAATATCTTTAATAATGATATTAATGGGTTCATTATTTTATATAATAATGTTATATTTATTATTAACTGAATATGATAAAGAAAGGAAGATAATATATTTAATATTATTAATAATAACATCAATAACATTAATAATAACATTATTTTTTTTATTTATTGTTACAACTTCAATTCCAGGTTATCAAACTGGAGAAAAAATAACAGAAAAAGAATTTACACAATTATCACCTACAAAAACAATAAAAAATAAAACTTTTATATTAAAATATTGTAATACATGTCATTTAATAAGAGATATAAGAACTTTTCATTGTAAAATATGTGGAATATGTATTGAAAGACATGATCATCATTGTTCTTTTATTTCAAATTGTATTGGAAAAAAAAATCATAAATTATTTTTTTTTTTTTTAATAATTTTATTTATACATTTAATTCCTATTGTTTGTGTTGATGGTTATGTTTTTATGATAATCACTGATTTAGAAAAAAAAATGGATGATAAAAAAAATATTATTACTATAAGTTTATTAGCTGGAATTACTATTGTTTTTGCTGGATTTTTTCTTTGTTTTTCTATTACTATGATTATTACTCATATTCAATTAATTTCTAATAATCAAGTTAGTAATGAAATTATTAGAAAAAAAGATGATAATAAAGATGTTTTTAATAAAGGATGTTGTGGTAATTGGAAAGAAGTTTTTTGTGATAATTAAATTTTTTTTTATATATAGTTTATTAAATATTTATTTTCTTTTATTTTATATTTTTTCTTTGTTAAATAATTCTATTTTTTATATTTTTGATAAGTTTTCTTTTGCTTTTTCAAATAATTTTTCTAAATCTGAATTTGATTCTTCAGTTTCTGAATATTTTATTTCATTCATTTCAGATGAATTTAAACTTATTAAAAAAGAATAAAAATCAAAAAAAGGGAAATTATAGTTATTCTTTTTATAAGCAATATTATAAAAATTAATAATTTTTTTATTAAAGTAATCATTTTTAAGTGAATCTGAATAAACATTACTTTCTTTCATTTTTTGAAGAATAAAAGCAATATAAAGATAAAAATTAGGAGATTCATAATAATCATTTGTATTATTTATACTAAACTCAATAATAGAATTATTATTATTTTCTTTATTTTGTTTATTTTCTTTTTGTTCATTACTATTTAATAAATTATTAATTTCTTCAAATATATTTTCATTATAACATTTATTATAAAATTCATTTTCTTTATCTCCTATATTTTTTTTTAATCTATTAAAAAAATGAATAACTCCATTTTCACCATAAAAATTCATTTGAACAGAATCTATTAAATCTTCATTATCTTTATTTTCTATTAAATTATCATTTTCGTTTAATTCAATATTTTTAATATAATTATAATCTTCAATCATATAATTGAAATTATTCATTCCATTTAAAAATTGTTTAGCTTTTTCAAAAGGAAAATTTAGTATATTAAATTTAATAATAAAAGAATTGTAAAAAGAATTTTCATCTCCATAATTTTGTAAATTCCTCATTATACTTTGAGGACTTTGATTATCAAATAAATATTCTTTTTTAAAATTCATATAATAATTTTCCTTTTTAATCTCATTTACCAAAGAATCTTTTTCATTCATTATTTTTTGATAAATAATTTCAGCAAATAATTTATTTAATTTATAATCAACACTTCTTGAATTTTTATTAATATTTGATTGAAAAATATTATCATTATTTTCTATAATTCCTCCTAAATTTAAATCTTGATGTTTGATTATATTTATTTTTTTTCTTATTTCTTTATATTCACTATCTGATAAATAATTATTTGTATTTTCAATTAATAAAGTATTATTTTTATCACAATCTATTATTACTTTTCCAGTGTCTAAAAATTTAAATGTTTGATATCTTTCATTTTCATTTAAGTTTTTATCATTATTATATTTCATTAATCTATTTTTATAATATTTCAAAATTAAAATTTTATTCTTTGTTTCATTTGAAATTAAAGGAGAATAACTATCATATTTTTTATCATTATATATTTGATTAATATCACAATCAACAACAACATAGTTTTTATTTAAATGATAAAAGAAATTCTCATTATTATTTATTAAACCAAAAAAATGTTTTTGAAATTCCTTATTAAAAGAATTAACAATAGGTAAAACAGGAACAATTAAATTTTCATATTTTAAAGGATAAATTAATTTGATAAAAGCAGGAATAATAATTGATAAAATAGAAGGATTTGAAGAAACTAATTCAACTGATTTATTTGTTAATAATAAAAATATTATTTTAATAATTATTTCTAAATCTAATATTGAAAATAAAAATAATAAAGATTTATCTATTTTATTACATGGTATTTCACAACATGAATGAAAGTAAAAATCTATTATATCATTTTGTTCTTCTTTATCATTTAAATTTTGTGGAAATAATAATCTTATTGTTGAATGAGGAGGAGATTTAAATAAATTTGAATAAGAAAAAAATAAGATATTTAAAAATTCTAATTTTTTATATGATTTTAATTTTTGAATTGCATATTGATCTGAATTACAATTAAATGTATTTATTATTAATTTATTATAGATATTAAAGAGAAATAATTTAAATTGTTCAGGATCTTCTTTTTTAGAAATTATTATAATTGATATTGGAAATTTATTTTCTATATCTGAATTAAGACATTCATTATATTTAAGTGAATATATATAATCATAAAATCCTTTTTTATTTTTTATACTTGTATAAAAAAATTGTGGTTTTTCAAAAAAAAGAATTTGATCAGGATAAATAAACTATAATAAATATTTAATATTATAAAATATTTTACATCAAAATCATCAAATTCTGCATTAAATGGTATTGAAAATAACTTTTTTATTTTTGGAAATTTATTTTCTTTTAATTCATCATTGTTTTTTTTTATATAATAATCATTTATTTCTTTTTCATCACATCCACCAATAATTATTTTTTCTATTAATTTACTATAATATTCATTGTTTAAATTTAATAATTCTCTTTTATCCATATTTTAATTATTATTAATTTATAATATTTAATAAGAATTATTTGCATTTTATTTAAAAATGAAAAAGAAGTGATTAAGTAATAATATCATTAAAAAATATTATTTAAATAATTATTAATAAAAAAATATTATTCTTTTTTTTCTTTTTCTTTTTCTTCTTCTTCTTTTATTATTTTTTCATCTTCTTCTTTTATTATTTTTTCTTCTTCTATTTTTTTTTCTCTTTCCTCTTTTTCTTTTTCTTCCTTTTCTTTTAAAACTTTTTTTTCTAAAGCTTGTAAAGCAGAATAAGTATAACTATGACTTTTTTTTTCTTTTTCATAATTAAAAATATAAAATTCTAACTCTTCATTCATCATTCTAATTCTTTCATTTTTTTCATCAGAATTACTTTTTAATCTTTTAATTTGAGATTGAAGTTCAATTTCATTTAATTTAATTTTTTCATCATCTTTTTTATATTCTTTAAAAGAATCTTCTAATTCTTTTATTTTTAAAAGTAAATCTTCTTCTTTATCTTTTTCAATTGCATATTGAATATTTTTTTCATGTATTTCTTTAGTAAAAGCAAATCTCATTTCATCATTTAAATTATTTTTTTCTTCAATTATTTTTTCACATTCTTTATATTTATTAAAGTAGTCTTTATTTTTATCTAATAATTTTGTTAAGTCTTTAACTTCTTGTTCTAATTTATATATTGTTAATAAATAAGCATTTTCTTTCTGATAAAAATTTCCTTCTATTTCTCCTAAAGATTCTTCTCTTGCTTTTCTTAATGCTATTCTATTTGATACTTCATATCTATTTAAATATTCATTTAATTCATCTAATTCTTTTGTCTTTGATTGTAATTTTAAATCTTGTTCATAATTTTTTTTTAATAATTTCATATTTTGTTCTTTTTCATTTTTTAATTCATGAACTAAAAAATTGCAAAATTTATTTATATTATTATTAAAATCATAACAAAATATAATTAAATCTTTAAGTAAATTAGGTGAAAGAGGACCACCAGTAAAATTTTTATTATCAAAAAATAATCTTGTTTGACTTTCTAAAGCTTTTCTTAATTTAATATATATTTCATCATAATTTCTTCTTTGTTCTTCTCTTATTACAATATTATTTTTAGCTAATTTATAAAAATTATCTGCATTTTGAGCATATTTTATTATATAATTTGTTTTAAATTCTAAATCATTACTTAATTCTTTATTGTTTAAAATTGGATTTTGTTTCACATTCATTTCAGTTAAAAAACTTTTTCCTATATTTATTTTAGATTTACCTATTTGAGTTAAAGGAATTTCAGATGAAGAAAATTTATAATTTCTTCTTGGTTTATATTGTAATGTTGGTTCAGTTAAATTTTTATTATTATAAAATGAATTTATTGGATGAAAATTTCTTGATGTTTGAATTCCTTTTTTTGGTAATGGCTTATTTGAAATTGATCTTATATTTCCAAATGAATTTACTGTTAAATATGATTTTAATAATTCTTCTATATTTTTTTTCTCTTCCATTTAATTTCTTTTTTTATTTTTTAATTTTCAAATTTTTTTATTGGTTTATAATTATATTAAATATTTATATTATATCAATGTAATTCATTTAATATATATAATCAAAAATAATATACAATTTATCAAAAACTTTCAAACCAATTATTAGGAATATTATTTAGATTTAAAGAAAAATTTTTTTTAGATATATTTGATTTTAAAGTTATTGTACTTTTAGTATCATTTTTTTGATTATCTATAAAATGAATAAAAGGAGAATTTATATTTTGTAAATTATTATCATTACTTCTTTGATCTTTTAAAGGAATAAAAGGAGCTTTAATTTTATAAGATAACAAAGCATCAAAATCAATATCTTTAAAGAAAAAATGTGTTTTAATCATTTTAAAAAGAGACAATCTATTATTTTCATTTTTATCTAAAAGAGTATTTAAAAGAGAATTAAGTTCAATATTATCATTATCAGAAAAAGAAATATCTTTTTCAATGATTTCTTTGTAAGTATCTAAAATTTCAAGTGAATTATTTCCAAAAGGTAAAACACCATAATAAATATAATATATACAAATTCCAATTGACCAATAATCACAAGAGAAAGAATATCCTTTTCCTAATAAAACTTCGGGAGAAATAAAATTAGGACTTCCAATTATAGTCTTTGTTTTTTCATTATCATTTAATAACTTTGCTGTTCCAAAATCGATTAATTTTATATATCCTCTTTCATCTATCATTATATTTGTTGGTTTTATATCTCTATGAATTATTTTTTTTTTGTGAATATAATTTATTGTTATAAAAAGTAAAGATGCATAAAATTTAGTCTCGAATAAATTTCTCTTATTCTTTCTTAAATCTAAATATTCTCCCATATTTATTCCTGGAATATATTCAGTTAGAAAAAAAAGCCAATTTTCATTTTTTAATGTTTTTATTAATTTTAATATAAAAGGATGATCCATTAATGATAAAGTATTTTTTTCAAAGAAAAGATATTTAATTTCAAATTTTTGTTCTACAAAACACTTTGAAATAGATTTAATAGCATAAAAAAAGATTTCATTATGAACTAAACAAACATTTCCAAATTTTCCTCTTCCTAAATAAGATAAATAATATAAATCATTTAATGAAATATCACTTTCAAGATACATTTTATATTTAATATAATCATTAATTGATTGTTCTTTTAATAACTCTAAATAATAATTTTTATCAATTTGATATAAAATAATATCTTTAGAATAAACTATATAATTATATTTACTACTTTGTTCATCTAATATTGATATTCCACCAATAAAATTTCCAGTATCAATTATTTTTATTAATGAATTTGATTTTGAATAAATTGCAATTGTTCCATTTTCTATTAAGTAAATGTTTTTAAAAACTTTTCCAATTTTTTGAATAATATGATTTTGTTTATAATATTTTATGTGAATATGTTTTATTATATCAAATGCTTTTTCTATTTTTATTCTATTAAATATTTGAAATTTATTTAATATATTATATAATATTATTATATAGGATGAATTGAATTTTTTTTCTTCTGTATAATTTTGAATTTGTTCTATTGTTGTTTCATATATTATTGTATCTTTTAATGTTATAAAATCATCTTCAAAATCTTTAAACGTTAAAATATTATTTCCTTCAAATAAATATTTATTCATAGATTTTTGTTCTTTTAATTTAAAACCTGATAATTTTCCTTCTAATATTATAATTGATTTACAATTGTTTGATGAAATTCCTTTTTGAAATATTAAAGTATTATCTTTGTATTTTTTTATTTTAAATAATTTATATATTTCATCATCTGGTACATTACAATTTACTTTAATTGTATTTAAAATCTTATCACTTTTTACATAATTTAAAGCACAAGAATTTAATAAATAATTTTTATAATTTATACCAAAACATTCAATAAATATTTTTTCATTTAAATATAATATTATATTATCTTTTGAATATCCAATAAAATAATCTTCTTTTGTTATTTTTTTTTTCTTTTCATCATCAAAAAGAATTTGAGAAAAACCAAAATTACTTCCTTCAGATATATAATATGAAAGATAATTATTATTATTTTGTTTTATTGATATTTGAATTCTTCCTTTTCCTACAAAAAACATTTTAGTGTTTTCATTAGGAAAAAAAGAGTTAGAGAAATTGTCTTTTAATTGAATTTTTGTTTTATCATTTTTTATTTCTTGATATCTTATTAAATTTAAAAAATTTTTTTTTTCTTCATTTGAAATTCCATAAAATATTGTTTCTTTTTCTAAAAAATAATTAAATATAATATCTTTATTCGATTCTTGATTAATTTTATTTTGAATGATATCAAAATAAGAATTTTTATTAATTTCATATAATTCAACATTTGATTCTGTAATTGCAGAATATTTTCTTTTAGTTATATATGGAATTAAACTTATTTCTCCAAAAGAAGTATATTCTTTTGAAATTATTATATATTTTTTTTTATCAAATATTTTAACTGTACCTTTTTTAATTATATATAAATTATTTGCTTCTTCTTCTTCATTAAATATTATTGTTCCTTTTTTTAATTTTCTCTTTATTATTAAATTCGTTATTTTATTTATTTCTTCTTCACTTAAATAATCAAATAAAAAATGAGATTTTATTATATTTATTAAAGTTTTATCTTCTGAAATAAAATTGCTTTTAGTATTTTCTAATATATTTACTTTAAATGATTCAACAATTTGAGTTTTAGATATTATTTCTTCTTTATTTTTTTCTTCTTCATCTTCTTCTTCTTCAATAATACTTTTTTCATCCTCTTTAATTTTATTTTTTATATTTTTATTATTAATTATATTATTATCATTTTTATCTTCTTTTAATTTACTTTTTTTTATATTTGCTTTAGGATTTAATATTTTTTTATGATTTAGGTTAATATTATTTGAATAAGTTTTAATTTTTTTATACATTTCAGTTGAATTATCTGAAGGTTGATCAGAATTTTTTTTTATATTTATATTATCTAAATTTACATCTCTATTAGGGGATTCTTTTTCATTATTACCTGGAACATTAATATCTACTTTATTATTTACACTAATTTCAGAAGTAGGACAAATTCCCATTTCTTTAATTAATAAAATCACATCATAAAAAAAAATAACAGAAAAAAAAAAAATGAATAAAAAAAATATAAAATAATAAAAAAAAAAATATTACTTAAAGTAAAACAGCAAAAAATATAAGAAGAATAAAAATAAAATTAACTTGAACAAATTGATTAGACATTACTTTTCCAGGACAATATTTGGCAGAGATATTTCTAACACAGAAATTATTAAAAGTATATTTTTTACATCTTCTCTTATATTTAGTACAAGCAGAAGAACAAGTAGGATGAACACTAAAAGTATTATCACCATTATCAATGCAAGCTGGAAATTCATAATAACAAGCAATATTAGTTAAATAACCAGCACATCCATCTTCCATTATATTATTATATGAATAATTTGAAAAAATATAGAATGCTATTAATTTCCTATAATTTTTAAAAGCATTTAAATTTTTTTCTATTATATTTGAAAAATCTTCTCTTGTTATGTTATATGTTAATATAGAATAACAAAAATTTTCTGGAAATACATATGTTTGTGTATCCATTGTTGCTGGACGATCTGTGTAATGATATGCTATTAAATCTGCAAATGTTACACATGGAGATGATGAATTATATAGAGATGTATTATATTCCATTGGAGTGTATTTTGCTTTTGGATCAAAGTCATCGAAATTGTATTTTAATGTTAATATTTTTGGAATTATTATTATTGCATATATTATATATGTAAATAAGAAATTTAAAGGTGATGCCATTTTTTTTATAAAAGTTTTTTTTTTTTATTTTTGAATTCACGGAATCAATAATTTATAGTAATAATTGTTTTTATTTTTTTTAACTTTATATAAATAATAAAAGTTAATTTAAATAAAAAAATTTTTATATTTTATTCACTCTATAATAAATATTATTATACATGAGTTGATAATCAATTTATTTAAATATATTTCAAGTATATTTATTTTATAATTTTTAATACTCTATTAAATCAAAATCACTATGTTCCTCTGTTTTATTTGTTTTAGGTTTTTTCTTTAAGTTTTCAAACATTAAATATAAATTTTCTCCTATCTTTTTTCTTGGTTTAATAATTAATTTTTGTGATTTTTCAAATATTTTATTCATTCTCTTTATTAAAGAATCATTTTGATTTTTTAATGATCCTTTATTTTTTTCCAATTTCTTTTTAACGTCATATTTTTTGAGTATTTTATCATAAAGATTTGAATGATTTTTTTTATCATTAATATTTTGTTGAATTAATTTATAAAAGAAAACTTCTAATAATTGTAACATTTTAAAATCATCTAATTCACTTTTTGTTGTACTATCAATTTTTAAATATTTCTCTATATTATTAAAAATATTACAAATTTTTTTATGTAATTTACTTAAAGTATTCTTTTTATCATTATGAGAAGACTTTAATTGATTATAATATTTCATAATTTCTTCATTTTGAATTTTTTTGAAATTAAATTGATTTTCTAACATTTCTATATTTTCATTAATTTCATTTTTTTTAGAAATAAATATTTTTTCTTCTTCAATAAGTTTATCTAATTGAGTTTTTTCATAATTTAAATTATGATTAATTTCAGTATAATTATTAAGAGAAAACATAATATTAGAAACAATATTATCAAAATGTTGTTGAAAATCATTTTTATCTTTAAACATTAATTTATTTTCACGAATTAATAATTGATTTTCACTATTTTTGGAAATACTTTTTCTTTCTAAATTACTATTAGAATCATTTAAAAAAGTAAAAATTGTATCATTTCTTTTAAAATTTCTTTTAGGAATTAAATAAGACATTTTTCTTGAATATCTTACTTGAATTCTTTTCTTTTTATTTATTTGAGACATATAAAAAGTTATTATTTTTTGATCATATTTTAATTCTTCTAAATCTTCTTTTGGAAATTTTTCTATTAGTTTAGTTTGGTTTTTTACACTCATTAAATAACATTTAATTTTAAAATTTTCATTTAATAAATTAATTGTTCTTAAAGTATGATATTTTAATCTTTGAATATCACTTTTTAAATTAGCTATTTTTACTTGTAATTATTCATTTGTTTT
>JAEEGI010014617.1_pt1 | contig 16476 bp, 10 predicted proteins | sample 8958751 | NCBI WGS metagenome assembly JAEEGI01 (sample SAMN16246545, study PRJNA631951) | gut metagenome | biome: gut microbiome; feature: rumen; material: KS-attached | host: Bos | place: Iran: Karaj | collected 2018-10
ACTTTATGGTACAGCCGAACATGCCGCGCTTCCTGCGTGTCGGCGACCATACGGCCTTAGCAGCTTCTGTCCGTAACGCCACAGGCCGTTCTCTTTCCGGCAAGGCTTTGATGGAACTCATCGACCCTGCCACGCAAAAGACCATCAGTCGTCAGCAATCCAAGTTTGAAGTGCAGCCGAATGGAGAGACAACGGTGACCTTCCCGGTCAGTGTAACCGACGGGTATCCTTTGCTTGTGTGCCGCATTTCTGCAACCAGCGGCAAATTCAGCGATGGCGAACAACACTACATTCCGATACTCGATGACAAGCAGGAGGTGACGGAAAGCGTGCCACTTTCACTTGTCGGCACGGGTATCAAGACCACCGATATTTCGTCTCTCTTCAACGGAGATGCCTCCCATACATCCCACAACCGTTTAACGGTAGAATATACGGGCAACCCGGCCTGGCTCGCTGTAGAGGCGTTGCCTTCTATGGCCCGTCCGGTCAATGAAAGTGCATACTCAATGGCGATGGCTTACTATGCCTTGTCGCTTGCCGAGATGGAAGCGCATGCCGACCCTGCCATAGAGCAGTTGGCCAAGGCTTGGCGCGATGCCGGTGGGGTGGACAGTGTATTCCTGTTGTTGGAGCGGAACAGTGACCTCAAGCAAATCGTTCTGAACGAAACGCCGTGGGTGGCCGCTGCCGATGGCGAGCGTGAGCGGTTGCTGCAACTGGGTAACCTCTTCGACCCTCTGACGATGAGTTATCGCCGGCACAGTTATCTTGACAAACTGCTGTCGCTTCAGAATGCCGATGGCTCATGGAGCTGGTTCCCGTCGATGCCTGGCAGTTTGTGGATGACTGTCGAAGTGTGTGAACTCATGGCCAAATTGGGTTGTTTGTCGCCTAAAGCACTCGAAGGACAATTGCAGCAACGTATAAATCGTGCTATAAACTATATGGATCTCAAGGTGGCCGAGATAGTGAAAGATTATAAGAAACAGAAGAAGCAGACGGGACATGATCCACATGTCGGCGACTTGCTGCTGCGTTATTTGCATACATGTGCGTTACGCAACATCGCTCCCAATGCCGACCGCACATACCTCATCCGTCTTCTGGAAGAAAGTGCCATTATGTACGATATGTACGCTAAGTCACAGGCCGCCGTGGTGTTGGCAGCAACTGGCAAGCGCAAGGCGTCAGAAGCGACCCTGAAAAGTTTGATGGAACATACTGTCAGTACGCCCGAAATGGGACGTTATTTCGACACGGACCGTTCGCGTTGGGCATGGCACAGTTATAAAGTGCCGACACAAGTGGCTGCTCTCGATGCCATTTGCCAAATCATGCCTCAGGACTCTGTGACCGTTCAGGAAATGACACAATGGCTTCTTCAGGCAAAGCGCACACAGACGTGGGACAATCCGCGCAGCAGCGTGGATGCCATTTATTATTTGTTCCTTCGTCAGAACATGTTGTCGCATGCCGGAGGCCGCAGTTTCCCGCGCATGACACTGACCTTTGCCAACCGTCGCCAGCAGGATATCACGGCCAATGCCCATCAGGTGCAGATGCCGGCTACACTGGGTTATTACCGTTGTACGCTGGCCAATGATGAACTCAAAGAACAACCTACGGCACTGACGATTGAAAAGACAACCAAGCCGATGGCTTTTGGTGCCGTCTATGCCCAATATCTTGTGCCGATGACCGAAGTAAAAGCCTTGGCCGCCGGACTATCGCTGAAGGCGGCCTACAGTGTGCGCCGGGCACAGATATGGGAACCAGTGACAGAGCAAACGGTGTTGGCTAAGGGTGACCTCATCCGTGTGCGTTACGAACTGACGGCTGATCGTGACTATGATTTCGTATGTCTCAAAGAAGGACGTCCCGCCTGCTGTGAGCCCGTGCAACCTCTGTCGGGTTATGAATGGACAACGGGTGCCTACCGCAATGTGGGCGATGCTTCCACCGATTATTTTTTCCAACAGTTGGCCAAAGGCACACATATTGTCGAGACTCAAATGCGCATTGACCGTACTGGCCAGTTCCAGTCGGCCGTACCCACGGTGCAATGTGTCTATTCGCCCGAGTTCTTCGGACGCGCCGAGGCTGTTCGCTTAAGAGTGGCAGAATAACTTTTCGTCTCATGTTATTAGAGAAATAATGAAAGTGCAGTATTGGAATAAGATTGTCGTTGTTGTTGCATGTCTTTGGATTGCGACAGGTTCCTCTGCTCTCGACCTGACGCAAAAAATGGCCACATTGCCTGTTTTTGATGAATTAGCCTCATCAAAAACACCGTTTGACTGGTTGGTTGCCCCTGAAAAATCAGTTGCAGGCATCTATGCATCGCCCGACCGAAAAAGTCTTGTTTTGGCCAACGGAATGGTGTGGCGCACGTTCCGGCTGTTCCCAAATCTGGCTACTACGGATTATGTGAACCGTATGACCGGTGAACGCATGTTGCGTGCCGTGGGAACCGAAGGGAGTGTGGTTATTGATGGTACGGAGCACGCTATAGGAGGTCTGGAAGGCCAAGTGGAGCGTGGATATTTGCTTGACAAGTGGATTGAAACGTTGAAGCCTGTAGCTGGTGCTTTTACTGTCGAAGATTTCGAGATTTGTCAGTTGCAGCCTACGATTCATTGGAAACGTACACGGTGGGCTCTGAACACGGAAGATGCCACGGGCAAAGAGGTGGTGTTTGTCCTCCGCGGCAGTGATGAGTTGAGTGGGGTAACGGTGAAACTCCATGTGGCTATCTACGACCGACTGCCGGTCATCCGCAAACATTTTGAAGTTATCAATGAGAGTGGCCGCCCAATCACGATTGATGCATTCAAGTTGGAACGTCTGTCATTCTTCGAGCCCGAGTCACCGTCGGGTGACCCCAAAGACGGTTTCATGCTTCCGAACATTCACATCGAGAGCGACTATCAGTGTGCCGGCAGTTTTACCGATCGTGAAACCGACATTACTGAAAAGTGGCTGAAAGAGCCTGAATACACATCGCAACGCAATTATAGCCTTAACACGCCTTGTATGTTGGAGGTGGCGCCGCCGATAGGGCCGGACTATGACTTGGCTCCAGGCAAAGTGTTCCGGTCGTTCTGTGTCTACGAAATGCCATTCGACAGTAACGACCGCGAGCGAAAGGGCTTGTTCACCCGTCATTTCTATGCTTCGATTGCGCCATGGACAACCCAAAACCCCATCTTTCTTCATTTGACATCGACAGACCCGGAAACGGTTCACCGTGCCATTGACCAATGTGCCGAGGTGGGTTATGAGATGATTATCCTCAGTTTCGGATGCGGTCTCAACATGGAAGATATTTCAGAGGCAAACATTGCAAAATACAAAGCGTTTGTGGATTATGCCCACACGAAGGGCATTGAAATGGGGTGCTATTCCCTGCTTGCCAGCCGTTGGATAAGCGACAGCGTGGACGTTGTCAATCCTGCAACGGGAAAGCGCGGAGGAATGCGGTTTGGCAGTTCACCTTGCCTGGCGAGCGATTGGGGCTATGACTATTTTGACAAATTGAAAACGTTTATGGAACGTACCGGCATGACCTGTCTGGAACACGACGGTTCCTATCCGGGCGACGTATGTGCCTCAACAGTTCATACTTACCACAAAGGGCTGGGCGACTCCCAATGGAAACAGTTTTACAAAATAGCGGACTTTTATCATTGGATGTGTGAAAACGGCAATTACATCAATGTACCCGATTTCTATTTCTTGAACGGCTCCACCAAGGTCGGCATAGGCTATCGTGAGACCAACTGGTCTTTGCCTCGGGACCGGCAAATCATTCATGCGCGTCAACTCAACTACGACTGCACATGGGACCGTGTCCCCGGTTCGCTCTGGACGTTCGTGCCTTTGGTACAATACCATGGAGGTGGTGCGGCGGCGACTCTGGAACCGCTCGGCGAGCATCTGTATGAGTACAGGATGCACATGGTACAAAATTATGGTACCGGTGTCCAGGCCTGTTACCGTGGTCCACGTCTTTACGATACCGATGAAACCAGACAAATGGTAAAAGACGTTATCGGTTGGTACAAGAAATACCGCCGTATTCTCAACAGTGACATCATACATCTGCGCAAGCCTGATGCAAGGGACTGGGACGGCATTATGCATGTGAATCCGCGGGAAAAAGAAAAAGGATTGGTGATGCTTTACAACCCCTTGGATAATGATATTACCCGAACCATAACTCTGCCGCTTTACTACACGGGCCTGAACCGGAAAGCCAGAATCAGGGAACGGGAAGGAAAGGCTAAGGTTTATATTCTCGACGCCTCGCAGTCGGTGAGCCTGACGGTTCGCATACCGGCACGTGGTTACACGTGGTACGTTATCGAATAAACCGCCGGGCCGGTACCTGCTGTCACATGGTTTACAGACTTCCAGGAGAGAAGGGAGAGCTTAGAAAGTTTGCTTTGGGGGGAATTTCGGGAATAGAGGTAGGATTTCAGCCCTTAAAAGTGGGACTTCGGGTCGCAGAAGCGGCGTTTCAAACTTTTGAAACGCCGCTTCTAATTTGGCATGTTTGGTGTTTGGTGAAAACCAGTGTGTTACAAAGCGTCGGATTTTTTGGTAAAAAATCTTGACATTAGATGTTCAAGTCAAGTTCTACGGGGCAGTGGTCGCTTCCGTAGATGTCGGTGTGGATTTTTGCTTCTGTCAGGCAAGGTTGTAGCCGGTTAGAGGCAAGGAAATAGTCGATGCGCCAGCCCGCGTTTTTCTGCCGGGCCTGGAAACGGTAACTCCACCAGGAATAAACGCCTTCGAGGGTGGGGTGGAAGTAACGCCAGGTGTCTGTGAAACCGGCATCGAGCAGTTGTGTGAACTTTTCGCGTTCTTCGTCGGTAAATCCGGCGTTACGGCGATTGCTTTTGGGATTCTTGAGGTCTATTTCCTGATGGGCCACGTTCATGTCGCCGCAGACAATGACGGGCTTCTTTTGGTCGAGGGTGAGGAGATAGTTGCGGAAGTCATCGTCCCACGTCATGCGATAGTCGAGTCGCCGCAATTCGTCCTGTGAATTGGGTGTATAGACGCAGACGAGGTAAAACCGATCGAGCTCGAGAGTGACAACTCGGCCTTCGTGATCGTGCACTTCGACGCCCATCCCCAGCATGACGTCAAGCGGCTCGTGGCGGGTAAAGATGGCCGTGCCCGAATAGCCTTTCTTTTCGGCGTAATTCCAGTATGAGCGGTAACCGGGATAGTCCAAATCAAGCTGTCCCTGTTGCATCTTTGTTTCCTGTAGGCAGACACAGTCGGCATTCAGTTGCGTGAAAATGTCGGAAAAGCCTTTGCCTTCGCAGGCCCGCAGGCCATTTACATTCCATGATATAAGTTTCATGATCATTGTTATTAATGATTTTTCAATGCAAAGATAATAGAAAACGCTTATATGAATAACTATTTTGTATTAACTTTGTCGTGGCAAAAATCATTTTCATGATGAAAGCGAAGAATAGATTCCTTTATATACTCGGTCTGCTGTCGGTTATAGCGATGTCGTATATCCCTGCCATGGCCCAGACTCAGACCATCCGTTTGTTTTGTGCAGGCGGAGAGTGTGCCGGACTCACGTTCAATTTGAGCGGTGCGGGCACAGTCTATGTAGATTGGGGCGATGGTGAGGTAGTTGACTACCATGGTGACATCATTACGGGTAAATGCCACGAAGACACGATTGTGGTGACCTTGCCTGAAACCATTACTGGTTTTGACTGCTCGGGTCTGTGCATTTCGTGGATTGATGTGAGTGCAGCTCCTCTTTTGGTGACGTTGAATTGTGCCGACAATGAATTGGAAGCACTGGACGTGGATAGTTTGGAACTCCTCCAGGAACTGGATTGCAGCGGGAATCAGTTGGCAACACTTTCTGTGGCCAAAAATCCCGCTTTGCGTTATTTGGATTGTTCTGAAAACCAACTGACGGCATTAGATATAAATCAGAACGCAGAGTTGCAAGTGCTTAGCTGTTCTGAGAATCAGTTGCAAAGCTTGTCGTTAGGTGATAATTCAAAACTGAGCGCTCTCTGGGGCTCAGAGAATATGTTCGGGACACTGGACTTGACAGCTAATCCTGAACTGACTTCGGTCGTACTGACAAATTGTGGGTTGCGGACACTTGAGTTGCAGGATGTGACGAAACTGCAAGACCTTTGGATTGACGGAAATGCATTGAGTTCACTCAACCTGAAAGGCGCAGACGTCATATTCAGTGCCAATGTAAGCAATAATCGATTGGAGTCAATTGACGTGGAGGGTTACACGGTAAAGACACAGACATATTTGTTCGATTGCACTGGAAACCGTTTGCCTTTCTCTTCATTTTACTCTGCGACAAAGGTGAAAAACTATGTGTGCGGTGTACAAGAACCGGTTGATTGCGGTTTTGACTCTTTGGAGATAGAGGTGATGAAGGATTTCAGCCCGTTTATCACCAATGCTGGGAAGGCAAAACTGGGCGTATTGGTAGTAAAAGACGCTCAAACCGATGTGGAATTGGAAAAGGGCACAAGTGATAAGGACTATCAGTTTCTTTCAGGGCGTCTGCGCTTTTGGCATGCCGTTGATAGCGTTTACTTGGTTGTTACCTCGTCCAAGTATCCCGACCTTGAGATTCGTTCCAACCGTTTTGTTGTTTTCGACCCCAAGGTGGGTATTCACAGTGTTGCGTCTTCGGACGGCTTGCAGGTAATGCCAGGCCAAGGAGTGCTGACACTTCGTGACTCAAGCGGCGAGTTCGTTACGGTTGTCTCGGCCGACGGGCGTGTCTACTGGCAAGGAGTGTTGCCCTCGGGAAAGACGACATCAATTGCACTACCCTCTGGCATCTATCTTGTGAATGGGAATAAGTATAAAGTGAAGTAAAATTGATAACGATGATAAAAATGAAACAGACAAAATATGTCATTCTCCTGATAGCGGTTTGGCTGATGTCGGGCGTTTCCGTATCGGCCCAGAAGAGCATTAAAGACCATAAGACACCAGTAATAGTTCCAGTGACCATGGAACGTACTATTCCTTATATGGCCTACAAGGGAGTGTTGCGTGTAGCGTCGAACACGGATTACGATGCCACAGCTGATGTCGATTGGCTGACTGTTGAAAAAACGTCCAAGGGGCTCCGTTTCATGGCCGAAGCAAACACGACGCCTTGGCTGCGTATTGGTACAATTACCCTCAAGTCAACCGATGACGAGGTAACACGTACCATTCAGATCAACCAGGAGTCGCAGGACCTTTCCAACGATGCCGATGCCCGTGCCCGTCAGGCGCTTCAGATGATGTCGCTCGACGACAAACTCAATCTTATTGTGGGTGAGAATTCATTCTATACTAAAGCCATCAGCAGCATCAAACTGCCCCGACTCTTCCAGAGTGACGGTCCCCAGGGGGTGCGTACCGACAACAAGAGTACGGCTTATCCCTCCACGGTAATGCTGGCTGCCACATGGAACCGCGACATGGCCTACGCTTACGGTCAGGCTCTCGGTCGCGACAGCCGGGCCCGTGGCATTAATTTCATACTCGGTCCGGGAGTGAACATCTACCGCTCGCCCCGTGGCGGACGTAACTTCGAATACATGGGCGAGGACCCATGGCTCACGTCGCAGATAGCTTGCGGCTACATCGAGGGCGTGCAGAGCAATCCTGGTGTTATTTGCATGATGAAGCATTTCGCAGCCAATTTCATGGAATATGGCCGTCTCTCTGTGAGCTCCGATGTGGATGAGCGCACCCTGCAGGAAATCTATCTGCCGGCTTTCCGTCGTGCTACCCAGGATGCCAAGGTCGGCTCCATCATGTCGGGCTACAATCTGGTAAACGGCGTCTATTGCTGTGAGGATAGTTTCTTGATGCAAACCATATTGCGACAGCAATGGCACTATCCCTTCATGTCGGTGAGTGACTGGGGTGCACCGTACTATGCCAAGGGCAGTGGCTGGAGTCCCAACCACATTGTCAATCTGGCTAACCACGGTGTTGATTTCGAGGCCGCCACGCCCGGCTATTACCAGTTGAAACCCGAGGAACTGAAGCAATACATTGCTGAGGGGAAGGTGAAGGAAGAAAACATCGACCAAAAGGTGCTCAACATCTTGCGCACCATTTACTATTTCCATTTGGACGAATACACCACGGCCGACAAGACCATCGCTCTCGACAATGCCGAGAACGGTCAGGTGGCTTATCAGACGGCGGCCGAAGGTCTGGTGCTTTTGAAAAATGCCGACAATGTCTTGCCTTTCGATCCGGCTAAGGTGAAAAAGGTTGGCGTCATGGGCCACAATGCCGACCGCTACGTCTATGGCGGTGGCTCCGGCGAGGTGCTGCCTTTCCACAGTGTCACGCCGTTGGCCGGACTGCAGGCCGTGGGCGAGGAAAAAGGGGTGCAGGTCGATTTGATTGATTTCAGCGAGATGGAGCCCATCGCCAACAAGAACGGACGTACGTTCTTCTATACCACAGAGGATTGCACCACGCCCGGTTTCACGGCCAAATACTACAAGAACCGCAACGCTTCCGGCGCGGCCATTGCCACCCGGGTGGAGCAGGAAATCAACAACTCGTGGGAGACGAAGAAAGTCAACAATTTGGGCTCTACCGATTTCTCCGCCACATGGACCGGTTACCTCAAGTGTGACATGACGGCCAAGTATACTTTTTCCTTTACCGCCGACGACGGCATGGACCTCACGCTCGACGGCAGTAAAATCATTGACGATTGGAACGACAATCCCGAACACACCAAGACGGCCACCGTCACACTTACCGAAGGCAAGGTCTATCCTGTCGTGGCCCGCTTCTATCAGGCCGGCGGCGGTGCCGTGGCCCGTCTCGAAGTGACGCGCGACAACAAGGACTACCAGACTCAGCAGATGGCACTGCTTGGCAGCTACGACGCCATTGTGGTGTGCGAAGGCTACGACAAAGACCTCGAGGGTGAAAACAAAGACCGCACCTTTGCTTTGCCCTCCGACCGCCAGCAGATGATTCTCAATGCTCTGAAGTCCGACAAACCTGTCATTGCCGTGCTCAACAGCGGCGGAGCCGTCGACATGCGCACATGGATTGATAATGTCAGTGGCATCGTCTGGGCTGCCTATCCCGGCCAGGAAGGCGGCACGGCTATTGCCCGTATGCTTTTCGGCGACGTCAATCCGTCGGGCAAACTCCCCATGACGTTCGAACGTCTGGAGACCGACAATCCCACGTACAATTATTACAAAGACACCAACCGCCGCGTGGCCTTCAAGGAAGGGATCTACATGGGCTACCGCGGGTTCCAGAAGAACAACAAGACGCCGCTCTTCCCCTTTGGCTACGGTCTGAGCTACACGTCGTTTGAACTTTCCGGCCTCACGGCCACGCCCACTACGGCCACCGTTACCGTGAAGAACACGGGCGACCGTGCCGGAGCCGAAGTGGTGCAAATCTATGTCGGCCCCAACACTCAGAGTGTTGTTGACCGTCCTGCCAAGGAACTGCGCGGCTTCACCAAAGTCAGTCTCCAGCCCGGTGAGAGCAAAACCGTGGAAATCGCCCTCGATGACCATGCTTACAGTTTCTTTAACGTCTCGAAGCATGCCTTCCAACAAGTTCCCGGCAACTACACCGTTTATGCCGGCACCAGTTCCGCCGACCTGCCCCTGCAGGCCACGGTCAGCGTGACGGAGTAGGGCAGCGTTTTTCTGAAACATCAGAGCGGCGCATGGAAATTTTCCGTGCGCCGCTCTTTTTGCTCAAAAATGCTCGCTTTTTTGACAATTCTCTTGCAGACGTCCCATTTCGGCGCGCAGAAGTGGGACTTCGGGCCGCAGAAGCGGCGTCTCGGAAATCCGAGGCGCCGCTTCTGCCTGCCGAAACCGTGGTCGTAATTAAAGCTATGAAGTAGGAAGTGATAAGGTAGTATATGGTTTTATTGGAACCCTTTCACTCCCTAATTCAACTCTATAAAAGCCATCCGCCGCTACGAATCAGTCCGTAGCGGCGGATGTTATTTTACCCGACAGGGCAAAAATAAGAAACTTCGTCTCTTTTTTGCTTTACGCTCGTTTTATTTGTAACTTTGCAGTATGTTCAAGAAACTATGTTATATGGTGGCCATGCTGCTGGCGATAAGCAGCGGCCTGCAGGCGCAGTTGCGCGTGGAGAATGAAATGGTTGACCTTGGTCAGTTGCCATGGTATCAGGACCGTTCCGTTAATCTGGAGGTGACAAATGTCGGACAGAAAGCCGTGAGAATTGTTGGCGTGCGTACTTCGGGTAGTCAGGTAAAAGCGACGTGGACTCGGGAGGCGTTGGCTCCCGGGCGTAAAGGTGTGGTAACGCTGACAGTGGATGCTACGCTGTTAGGACGTTTCGACCGCGTAGTGCTGATTGACTGTGAGGATCAGACGACACCGATGACGGTGCATGTTAAAGGTCACGTGGTGGCAGACTTGACGACGAACTATGGCGGTGACTACCCGTATCAGGTGGGCGATGTGCTGCTGAGTACTGACAACATTGAATTTGATGACGCATCGGTGGGTGACCTTCCCGAGCAGGTGATAGAAGTAAAGAATGGTGGACAGACGGTCTACCGGCCGGAACTGATGCACTTGCCGCCGTATTTGAGTCAGCGGGCTGTTCCTGAGGTGTTGCTTCCGGGTCGTTCCGGCAAACTGATAGTGACGCTCAACACGGAGAAAGTGGAGGGTTACGGCCTGAAGCAGACAACCGTTTATGTGAGCCGTTTCCCCGGTGACCGGGTGGGGAAGGACAACGAAGTGGCAGTTTCTTCCGTCGTCTTGCCTCAAGTGGACACGACGTCGGTGCTGCAGAGTGCGCTGCGTCCGGTGCTTTGGATGGACGCTACGGAACTGACATTTCCCAAATTGGCTCCTGGTAAAAAGGCTAAAGGTGTCATTTTATTGCGTAACGATGGCAAATCAACGCTTGAAATAACATCGTTACAAGTATTCCATCCGGCTTTGTCGGTGGGACTGGGCAAAATGAAAATAGCTCCGGGACAAACGGAGAAACTGAAACTGACTGTACAACAAAAATACCTCAGTTTGTCACGAAGCCGTTTACGCGTGTTGATGACGACAAATGACCCGTCGCATTCGAAGGTTCTTTTTGATGTTAAACAAGGAAATTAGCACTTTGTCTATGGAGCACCCAGAGAATGAAGAACAATATAAAGGATTACGTGTAGAGACGAGCCCGACAAGTCCGGGCAGTGTAAATCCTTATCTTAATTTCCGTGCCAAGCGCAGGAAACCGGAATTGACCGCGGACCAATATGTGGAAGGTATATTGGCAGGTGACGTAACTATTCTGAGCCGTGCCGTTACCCTCCTTGAGAGCACACGTCCGGAGCATGAGCAGTTGGCCCAGCAAGTGATTGCACGCTGTCTGCCCCATGCCGGTAAGAGTGTGCGTATCGGCATCAGCGGTGTTCCAGGTGCAGGCAAAAGTACCAGTATTGACGAGTTTGGACTGCATGTGCTTGAACGGACAGGAGGTAAACTGGCTGTTCTGGCCATAGACCCGACCAGTGAACGTACGGGGGGGAGTATTCTGGGTGACAAGACCCGTATGGAAAAGCTCTCCGTGCATCCGAAAAGTTTCATTCGTCCCAGTCCGTCGGGCGGTTCATTGGGTGGTGTGGCACGTAAGACACGTGAGACTATCGTGCTCTGTGAGGCTGCCGGCTATAACACGATTTTTGTAGAGACTGTCGGTGTGGGGCAGAGTGAAACAGCGTGTCATTCGATGGTCGATTTCTTCTTGGTGCTTCAGGTGACCGGTACGGGTGACGAATTGCAGGGTATCAAGCGCGGTATTATGGAAATGGCTGACGGTATTGCTCTGAACAAATGTGACGGTGACAATGTGGAACGGTGCAAGTTGGCAGCCGCATACTATAAGAACGCGCTCCATTTGTTCCCGACGCCTCCCAGCGGTTGGACGACTCAAGTTTACATGTACAGCGGGCTCTTCGGTTATGGCATAAAGGAATTGTGGGATTCCATCTACGAGTACATTGACTTTGTAAAGCACAATGGTTACTTTGAAGAGCGACGCAATAACCAAAACCTTTATTGGTTGCACGAAACTATCGAACAAGCCATTCACAGCCGTTTTTACAATGATTCGCGTGTCATTACTGCTTTGCAACAGGCCGAAGACGATGTCCGTGCTGCCCGTCAAACCAGTTTCCGCGCGGCGGAAAACGTGTTGAATACCTATTTTGGCCCTAATTCAGTGCGTTGATACGACAGGACTATGGCTGTTGTGAAAAAGAAATCTCGTCCATATTGTTGATATGCTCTTCAATTCGATAGAGTTTCTAGTATTTTGTCCGCTTGTATTTTTACTCTATTGGATTGTTAAGGGAGTAAAGTGGCAGAATGTAGTTCTACTGGCTGCGAGTTTGTGCTTCTATGGCTGGTGGGACGCGCGTTTTCTGTTGCTAATAGCCATTGTCTGTTTTGTTAGTTACCATACAGCAATCTTTATTGAAAAGAGTCAATGCCAGGGCAGAAAAGGGAGATGGTGGCTTCTTCTCTGTGCTACGGTTACGCTGGGTATATTAGGCTTATTCAAGTATTATAATTTCTTTGTTGAGAATTTTGTTCAGTTGTTAGGTTCTGTGGGTGTGAAAGCTGACGTTCCTACGTTGTATCTCATACTTCCCGTAGGTATATCCTTTTATACATTCCAATCGTTGGGATATTGTATTGACGTTTATAGAAAAACCATCCGTGCCACCCATAATGCGTTGGATTATTTTACGTTTATTGCGTTCTTCCCTCAATTGGTTGCCGGCCCGATTGAACGTGCCAGCCACATGTTGCCGCAAATACAGAGAGTAAGAGCGTTCTCGTACGAGACATCTGTGAGTGGTCTCAGGTTGATGTTGTGGGGATTTTTCAAAAAGTGTATTGTTGCCGACTGTTGCGCCACTGTTGTTGATTCTGTGTTTGCTGCTTGGGGCAATTACTCCTCATTGGAATTGTTTGTCGCAGCTTTTCTATTCAGCATCCAAATATATGCCGATTTCTCTGGTTATTGTGACATAGCCGTAGGTACTGCCCGGCTTTTTGGAGTACAGTTGACGATGAACTTTAGGATGCCATACTTTAGCGTAAGTATTAAAGACTTCTGGCGGCGTTGGCACATCAGTTTGATGACATGGTTCCGTGACTATGTGTATATCCCTCTTGGAGGAAATAGAAAAGGTCGTTTTCACACCATTTGCAATGTCTTTTGTGTTTTTCTTTTGAGTGGTTTGTGGCATGGAGCCATGTGGACTTTTGTCTTGTGGGGTGCTTGGCATGCAATGTGGCTTACAATTCATAATTCAGTAAGTCGTGTGTCTTTCCTTCCGATGAAGAGCCAGAGGAAACAGGTAGTTGGCGTTCTGGTAACATTTATAATTGTTCTGTTCGGCTGGATTATATTCAGAGCGCCGTCTGTTAGTGAGGCTATTCAGTATACAGTTACGGTGGTTAATCCTGTGCAATGGTCAGTCTCGTATCAGTTCAGCCGGTTGCCTCTGTTCTGGTCAGCTCTGATGTTGATAAGTGAATTTGCAGGGAGGAATGCGTTGTGTCCCCTTGACCTGTTGCCCCAAGGAGACGGGCCGAATCGTGCGGTAAGGCTTGGAGTTTACTATGTGTTGATATTAGTGATACTGCTGTTTGCAAACAGTGGACAGGAGTTTATTTATTTCCAGTTCTAAAACCGACATGAAAAGATTTATCCGGGACATAGTGATTTTTATATCGCCTATAGTGATACTCATTATGGTAGTTGAAGTGGTGCTATATTGTATGCCGAACACCTATCGCCTAAAATCGGAATTGCTCCAACAGACCGATAGCACTACACAAACGATAGCTTTGGGCAATTCGCACGCTTATTATGGTTACTGTGCGGCTCAGGCGGCGGGGGCTTGTAATCTTGCCAATGTTTCTCAAACACTTCGTATTGACCGTTTGTTGTTGGAACGTGCAATACATCATAAAAAGGCGTTAAAGCATGTGTTGCTATTTGTAGATCATTCCAATCTTTATGACGCTCCCCTGTCTCGAGGTCGGGAGCATTGGCGTGCAACGTACTATAAGCGGTATATGAATTTGCCGATGGAATCCATGCCGGCGCGAGATTGGTTAGAAGTAACAAACGTGGCAAGTGCCAAAAACAAACTGCTCAATCTCTTTAAAGGCAATGCTTCAACATGTGACAGTGTTGGCTGGGGGATGGCATATGTCCCATCTCCGGCAGATTCTTCGCTGCTTACGTTGTCAGCATGTCGTGAGGCAGCCGAACGTCATTCGTTGACATCACTCTCAGACGCGAAGATAAATGTTCGGGATGTGATGCTCATGGCCGCCTATTGCGAAGCTCATCATTTACAAATGTGGGTTGTACAGCCACCAGTTATGCCTGGTTATTATGAACACATTACTCAGGCTCAACATGCATTGTTGGGCGAACTTATGAAGCGATTGTCGAACGTGCCAAACGTCCGTGTCATTGATATGCAACGGGATTCAGACTTTTCACGTGAAGACTTTCACGATGCAGATCACTTGAACAGTATGGGAGCACGGAAGTTTACGAAAAAACTGCAGGCAATAATGCACTAGCCTGCAGTTTTTGTATGTTGAAAAGGCTGCTTATTCTCAGTGTTCCAAAATAACCTTTTTGCATGCCTCCATAAGCCATTTTGGTGTGCTGGTGGCGCCACAGATACCGAGCGTCATGATTCCGTCAAACCAATTAAAGTTGATGTCTTCGGGGCCTTCAACTAAGTAGGAGTGCTTGTTCACGTCAAGACATGCCTCATAAAGCACTCTACCGTTCGAACTCTTTTGCCCGCTCACGAAGAGTAGGGCGTCATGACGTTTTGCGAAGGCTTGCAGACGGGGTAAACGTCCCGAAACACTGCGACAAATGGTGTCGAAGGAGCGAAACGTGGCCGGCAGTTGAATGTGCCCGGCTATGTATCGCTCGATCTCACGAAATTCTGAGAGAGGTTTGGTGGTTTGTGAGAAAAGGCGGATATCACGGCTGAAATCCAGTTGCTTGGCATCTTCTATACTTTCCAATACTACAGCATGGCCTTCGGTTTGTCCGACAAGCCCAAGCACTTCGGCATGACCTTTCTTACCAAAGATAGCAATGATGGTATCTTTTGACGATTCGTATTCACGGCGGATGCGTTTCTGCAATTGCAATACGACCGGGCAGGTGGCATCGATAATCTCAATGCGACGTTCCTCTGCTTTTAGGTAAGTGCTTGGGGGCTCGCCGTGTGCTCTGAGCAATACTTTTGCGCCATGAAGCCGTTCAAAACCGTTGTGGTCAATGGTCTTGAGCCCTAAATTGCGGAGACGCTCCACTTCTTTCCCGTTGTGGACGATATCGCCCAAACAATAAAGCTGACTTCCTTGAGCCAGTTCTTCCTCGGCTTTCCGGATAGCTGTGGTCACTCCGAAACAGAAGCCGGAAGCATCGTCAATTTCTATTTGGATATTCATGGAATGGCCGTTACGACAGGCTTCTCTCCTTATAGAGTTGTAGCAGCCATTCTAATTGTTCCTCCCGTGTCATTTGGCTGTTGTCCAAAACAACGGCGTCTTCGGCTTGGCGTAAAGGCGATACCTCGCGGTGAGAATCAATGTAGTCGCGTTCTTTGACGTTCTTCAAGACTTCGTCAAAATCAGCATCCTCACCTTTCTGTTTGAGTTCGTCATAGCGGCGTTGGGCACGGATTTCTGGAGTCGCTGTCACAAAAACTTTCATTTCGGCATCGGGAAAAACGGTCGTACCTATATCGCGGCCGTCCATCACGATGCCTTTCTTTTTGCCCAAATCTTGCTGGATTTTCACCATGGCGGTGCGTACGAAAGGAATGACGGCAATGGGACTGACATGTGATGAGACCTCCATTGTCCGGATTTCTTTTTCGACGTTTTCTTTGTTCAGGTAGGTTTCGGGCAGACTGGTCGCCTTGTTGAGTTTGAAGCCAATCTTTGATTTCTTAAGCAATTCTGCCAATTTGACTTCGTCTATAGTTCTGTCTTCAGCAAACAGGCCGTTACGTAAGGCAAGCAATGTGACTGCGCGATACATGGCACCGCTGTCAATATAGATGTATCCGATTTTTTGCGCCAACTGCTTGGCCATAGTGCTTTTTCCGCACGATGAAAAACCGTCGATGGCGATGGTAATACGTTTCATAATGCTTATAGACTGTATGAAATGTTCACAAGCAGGCTGCTCACGTCCACATGGTACTTTGCCCACGAAAGGCCGACTTTGAAATGGTTGGTCTCCAATCCTGCACCTACCGACAGTCCTGCACCATGGGCTGAACCGGCAGCTTTCAGTTCGTTGGCACGCCTGAAGTTGTAGCCGGCAGCAATGTACACTTTTTCGATA
>JAEEGI010014626.1_pt1 | contig 16468 bp, 15 predicted proteins | sample 8958751 | NCBI WGS metagenome assembly JAEEGI01 (sample SAMN16246545, study PRJNA631951) | gut metagenome | biome: gut microbiome; feature: rumen; material: KS-attached | host: Bos | place: Iran: Karaj | collected 2018-10
GCAGTGTGTCGGCCGGACACAGGTTTCTTGTGGAGGATATGGATGAGAGTAAGCAGAATCTCTTTTATACCCTGGTGAATCTGATGACGGCTGCGCTGATGGCGCTGGTGTGGACAAATGACCTGTTCACCGGCTATGTCTTTTTGGAGATCCTGACGCTGACGAGCTGCGGCGTGCTGATCGTTCGTGAGATTGGACGGACCACTCTTGCAGCTGTTCGTTATATGATCTTAAACCTGCTGGGTTCCGGCCTGTTTCTGCTGGGCGTGGTGCTTCTGTATGATATTACGGGACATCTTCTGATGGTGCCTATGCAGGGAGCGATCGCACAGCTGGCCGCAGATCCGAACGTACTGCCTGTGATCGGCGTGGCTGTCGGGATCCTGACCATCGGACTATGTATCAAGAGCGGTCTGTTTCCGTTTTATTTCTGGATGCCGGATACCTACGGCTGGGCTACCCCCGCCTCCGGGGCGATCCTTTCCGCCATCGTTTCCAAGTGCTACATTTTCCTGCTGCTGAAGATCTATTACCGCGTCATCGGGATAAACCTCTTCCAGCCGCTTCCCATCCGGATCCTTCTGCTGGTCCTGGGCATGTCCGGCATCGTGTTCGGCTCGGTTTCCGCTCTCCATGCAGGGAATATCAACCGGATGGTGGCCTTTTCCTCCGCCGCCCAGATCGGATATATCTATATGGGTATCGGGATCGGAGGTACAGCCGGCTATACGGCGGCCTTCTTCCATATCTTCGCCCATTCCGTCACGAAATCCCTGCTGTTCCTCTCTACGCCGCGCCTGGCGGAGGTCTCGGGAAACAGCCTGCTTTTCAAGGCGCTGCAGGGCAGTGCACTCCGGGACCGGACAGCGGGCGTGTATTTTGATATCGGCGCCCTTTCCATGATCGGCATCCCGATTTTCGCCGGTTTTTCCTCCAAGCTTCTTTTCGGTTCTGCCGCTGTTACCTCCGGAAATCTGGCCCTGACCATTTCCGTCATGGCTGTTCTTGCGCTCAGTTCGGTGCTGAACGCGCTCTATTTCATCCGGACCATCATCCGGATCTATACCAGACCGGAAACTCCGGGTGTTTCCGCTTCTCCGGAGCGGCTTCCTCTCCGCATCGATTTCCATCTTCCCCTTCTGTTCCTGACGGCTGCGAATCTCGCCCTGGGCCTTTTTTCCGGTCTGTTCACGGATCTGATCCGGACGGGTCTTTCCATGCTGGGCTGACCGTCCACTTTTGATAAAGGAGTTTACTCATGCTGATTACTGCAGGAATCCTCTTTCCCATGCTGGCAGGTACAGTGATCTCTCTTCTTCGCTGTCCCATGGAAAAGAAAAAACCGTTTTACGCAGTGCTGATGATCGCCGCGGATCTGCTGGCGCTGGCAGCCATGCTGCGGGGCGGATCCGCCGTCTGCCTGACCTTCGCTCCCGGGGTGCTGCTGCGCTTCACACCGGACGGTCTCGGGCGCTGGGTCCTTGCCGCCGGCATGCTGCTGTATACGGCAGTGTGTTTTTACGCCTTTGAATACATGGAAAGCGAAGAACGGCCCGAGCTCTTTTTCGCCTTTTTCTTCGTTTCCTTCGGAGCCCTGGTGGCGGTCTGCCTTGCCGGCGATCTGGTAACCATGTATCTGAGTTTTGAGCTGATGACCCTGACCACGGTGCCCATGGTCCTGCATGAACGGACCAAGGATGCCATTTCCGCAGGGCTGAAATATCTTTTCTACTCCATTGCCGGGGCTCTGATGGGTCTGCTGGCGGTCTTTTTCGTCTACCACTTTGCCGGGACCCGGGATACGGCCTTCCTTTTCGGCGGCTTTCTGGACCCCGCGTCTTTCGCCGGCCGGGAAAAACTTTTTCTGGCAGTCCTGTTCATCGGGATCATCGGATTCGGCACCAAGGCAGGCCTTTATCCCATGCACGGCTGGCTGCCGGCGGCGCATCCCATAGCCCCGGCTCCCGCTTCGGCGCTTCTTTCCGGCATCGTGGCCAAGGCCGGCGTTCTGGCCATTATCCGGCTGGTGTACTATTCCGTTGGTCCGGATCTGCTTCGCGGGACCTGGGTCCAGACGGTCTGGACTTCACTGACCCTGCTTACCATCTTCATGGGCTCCATGATGGCGTTCCGGGAAAAAGTCCTGAAAAAGAGACTCGCCTATTCCTCCATCAGCCAGATCTCCTACATCCTGCTGGGGCTTTCCCTGCTCTCTCCCGAAGGGCTGCAGGGCGGACTGCTCCATCTGATGGGGCATGCCGCCGCCAAGGGCTGCCTGTTCCTTACAGCCGGTGTTTTTATCCACCAGCTGGGTATCCGCCGGGTGGAGGATCTGCGGGGCATCGGGAAGCGGATGCCCGTTACCCTCTGGTGCTTTACGATCGCATCCCTTTCGCTGGTGGGCATCCCGCCGCTGGCCGGATTCCTCAGCAAATGGGTGATCGCTTCCGCCGCCATCAGCAGCGGCGCCGGAGTTTTCCGGATCCTGGCCCCCGTGGTACTGCTGGTTTCCGCCCTGCTCACCGCCGGATATCTGCTGCCCGTCACCGTGGACGGTTTCTTCCCCGGTCACGGGAACTCTCTGTCTGAAGAGAAGGCTGAACCCTCCCGCTTTATGACCATCCCCCTGATGCTGCTCTGCGCCGCCATTCTGGCCACAGGGATCTGGGGCATGCCGCTTCTCCGGCTGTTCGGCTTCTGACGGGAGGCGTCATGAGTTCCTTTCTTCTCGTCTTATCCATACTCCTGCCGCTGGCAGGGGGGTTTCTGGTCCTTCCTCTGCAGTTTCACGATTCCAGAAAGCGGATGATCTATTGCCAGGCCGTGGTGTGTCTCACCTCTCTTCTGGTCTGGTATCTGATCCTGACCGGCTCCGCCCGGACCGTTCCTCTGTACCGCTTCTCCCTGAGTTTTACCGTGGCGCTGCGCATGGACGGGATGTCAAAACTGTTTGCAGGCATGGTCTCTTTCATGTGGCCTCTTGTGCTGCTGTATTCCTCTTCCTATATGGAAAAGGCGCAGCGGCAGAACCTGTTCTACGCTTTTTTTGTCATGGCCTACGGCATCACTCTGGGAGTGGCCTTTTCCGCCAACATGGTCAGCATGTATCTGTTCTTTGAAATGCTGACGCTGGTGACCATCCCTCTGGTGGCCCACTATGGAGATCACGACAGCCTGTATGCCGGCCGCCTGTATGCCGCCTTTACCATCGGCGGAGCCTCCCTGGCCCTGTTTCCCGTGATTTTCTCCTCCCTTTACGGAAGGGGGGGCAACTTTCTCTTCGGCGGTTCTCTCGCCGGCCAGCCCCGGCAGGCTATCCTGCAGGCGGCCTTTCTGTTCGGCTTCTTCGGCTTCGGAGCAAAGGCGGCCGTTTTCCCCCTTTCCCGCTGGCTCCCGACCGCTTCCGTAGCCCCCACCCCCGTCACAGCCCTTCTGCATGCCGTGGCCGTGGTCAACTCCGGAGTATTTGCCGTGATCCGCATGAGTTACTATGTTTTCGGCCCGCAGCTCCTGCAGGGGACCATAGCCCAGTCAGCGGCGCTGGCGACAGCTGCCTTTTCCCTGCTTTTCGGCGCCGTAATGGCTCTGCGCGAGCGCCATTTCAAGCGGCGTCTCGCCTGGTCCACCATGAGCAATCTCTCCTACATGCTGCTTGGCGCCATGCTGCTGACGCCGGAGGGAATGGCGGCCGGTCTGACCCATATGCTGTTTCACGGCATCATCAAGATCACGCTGTTCATGTGCGCCGGTGCCTTCATGGTCCGGACCGGAAAAAACTATCTGTTCGAAATCAACGGGGTCGGGAGAAAAATGCCCGTCACCTTTGCCTGTTATACGCTGGGTGCCCTGTCTCTCACAGGGATCCCGCTGCTGTGCGGCTTTGTTTCCAAATGGCAGCTGGTGACCGCAGCCATCCGCCAGGGCACTCCGCTGGCCGTCGGCGGCGCCGTCTGCCTGATCATTTCCGCCTTCCTGTGCGCGGTTTATTCGCTCAGCATCAGTGTCCGGGCATTTTTCACCGGGAAGGAAAAGGACCTTTACCGGGATACCGCCGGATCACTGGAAGCAGGACCGGCCATGCTGGTCCCTGTTCTCGTCTTTTCGGTTCTGGATCTTCTGTTCGGTATGTGGTCCGCTCCGGTGCTCTCTTTCCTGGGCCGGATCTCTGCCGGTCTGCTGTGAGGTGAACGATACATGCTCTATGCCATTGTTTTTCTTCCCTTTTTCGGGGCGGCCGCCAGCGCGCTTTTCGCGCGGAAGAGCCCGCGCCTTCGGGATCTGTTCGCCTGTTTCGTTTCCCTTCTTCTTCTGGGACTGACCCTGACGCTTCCCTCCGCTGCCGGATCTTCCGGTCCCGCCGGCCTGCCCGTTCCCGGGCAGACGCTGCTCCGGAACGGGATCTGCCGGACGATCTCCGGGATCCTTGCGGGAGAACTCGCCTTCACCCTGGATGGATTCAGGGCCGTTTACGCCGTGATCACCGCCTTCATGTGGGCCTGCACCTCTCTGTTCTCCCTGGAATACTTCCGGCATGAACAGGAGAATCTGACCCGCTACTGGTTTTTTGTCCTGACCACGCTCGGCGCCACCGAAGGCGTCATGCTGTCGGCGGATCTGATGACCGCCTTCGTCTTTTTTGAGATCCTGTCCTTCACCTCTTTCACCTGGGTGATCCATGAGGAGACCGCCCCGGCCATCCGCGCGGGCTATACCTACCTGTTCATTGCGGTCATCGGAGGCCTCACTCTATTCATGGGTCTTCTGCTGCTGGGCAGCGCCGCCGGGACTTTCCGCTTTTCCGAGCTTCCGGATGCCGTCGCAGCCGCCCGGAGCAGCGGGGCCGGGAAGCGCCTGCTGGCCGCCGGCATCTGCATCCTGCTGGGCTTCGGCTGCAAGGCGGGCATGTTTCCCGTCCACGTATGGCTGCCGAAAGCCCATCCCGTTGCTCCTTCTCCCGCCTCTGCCCTTCTCTCCGGCATTCTGACCAAGGTGGGCATCTACGGTATTCTCATGACCAGTCTGTATGCCATGGCCGGCCATCGTGTCTTCGGCGTTCTGGTTTTGTCGCTTGGCGCAGTCACCATGCTGCTTGGCGCTGTCCTGGCTGTTTTTTCCGTGAACCTGAAACGGACGCTGGCCTGTTCCTCCATGTCTCAGGTCGGTTTCATCCTTACCGGTACCGGGATGTTTCTGCTGCTGACCTCCGCCGGAGAAAAAGAGGGTGCTCTGCTCGCCCTGTCCGGCACCATGCTCCACATGGTGAATCACTCCCTGATCAAGCTTACCCTCTTCATGGCGGCAGGTGTTTTCGTGATGGATCTGCACACGCTGGATCTGAACGATCTGCGGGGCTGGGGCAGGAACAGGCCTCTGCTGATGATCCCCTTTGCCCTGGGAGCCCTGGGGATCAGCGGAGTTCCTCTCTTCAACGGCTATCTGAGCAAGACCCTTCTGCACGAGGGGATCGTGGAGGGGATCGGTGCAGTCTCTCCGCTGCTGCGTGGACTGGAATGGGTGTTCCTTTTTTCCGGAGGCCTCACCTTTGCCTATATGCTCAAGCTGTTCATCTGCGTTTTTGCTGAAAAGAACGCCGACCCGGCCAGACAGCAGGCCTTCCAGGCGGACAGCCGCTGCATGACTTTTCTCAGTGCCTCCGTGCTTCTGCTCTCCTCCCTGCTGATGCCTCTTCTGGGTCAGCCGTTTTTCAGCGTGAGGCTTGCCTCTTTCATGACCGGAGACCCCCACATCCTGGAATTCCGCGCTTTTTCCTGGGAGAACCTGAAAGGCGGTCTGATCTCCCTGGCTATCGGCGCTGCCGTCTATCTGGGCTTTATCCGGACCGTCCTCCGCCGCCGGTCTGTTGGCGGACGGGTGTCCTATATCAACCTGTGGCCTGAGCGGCTGGATCTGGAGGACCTGCTGTACCGGCCGCTTCTCACACGCATCCTGCCTGCGGTCTTCGGTGCCGCAGCCGCTGTGTTCGGAGAAAACCGGCTGCTGCGCCCGGCCTTCAAGGCCCTCCGTGAAGGTGCGGGACATCTGGCGGCCTGTTTTGGAGAAAACCGGGTGCTGCAGCCGCTGTTTTCCGCCGCTGTGAAGGCCGGTGCCTTTCTGGCCCGGGTCTTCTCGGACAGTACCGCCGCGCTGGTGCTGCTGACCCGCCATCCCCTGATCCGGGAATTGCCTGTGAAGCAGGTCTCCGACCGGACGGTCACACGCCGTCAGATGCTGCGGGAGGCAACCGCCGAAACCGTGGGCCAGATCACGCAGAATTTCTCCTTTGCCCTGCTTATGACCTGTATCGGCATCCTGCTGATCACCGGCATATCCCTGTGGTTTCTGCTGCGATAAAAACAGCGGCGGCCTTGCGGCCGCCGCTGCTTCTTTTTCCGGGGATCAGCCCTGCCCCACGTCAATGAAGACGCAGTTGTTTTCAAAGTCTCCCGCCCGGACCGTGTTCCCGGTCTTCTCCACTTTCAGTTCCCGGGCCACATGTTCGACGGTCTCCATGTCCGAAGTGCCGGACACGCACACCACATAGCCGTCCTGCGGACTGAAGAGAAGAACATACCAGTAATCGAGCGTCCTCTCCGGGGCAGAATATTCCTCCACGGCATCGAAATGCTGCGTCGCATGGAACTTCAGGACTTCCAGATCTCCCCACTGCTCGTGCAGGATCTCTTCCGGCGTCTGATACATCAGGATCATGGCTCCGTCGTTTTCGAACTGGCAGGCGTAATACAGGTCCACCCGGTACGGCTGATAGTTTTCACTCGTGTGGTCCACGCCTTCGGCTCCTTCGGAGACGAGCTTCGTTCTCCATCCGTCCTCCCCGGTCGACCAGGCGTTCACATTCTCGTTCGGGGCAAACGGCAGCCAGCCTTCCTTGAACTGCACCTCGGCGCACTCCTCCGGTCCGTCAAATTCGAACACATAGTTGAATTTGTCCCAGACGAGCCGGCCTGACTCGGAATCGTGCCAGCTGATCGAATAGGTCTCTCCCGGATTCGGATCCCGGTGACTCAGGGAGAACACCCCCATCGCATAGGCCGTGATCGCGAGCGCAAGGATCAGGCAGGCTGCGAGTGCGATGGTGAGAACGCGTTTCGAGCTGCTTTTCGCCATTGTTTTCAGTTGTTTTGAATCGATCATTTCCAGTATCTCCTTTTCCGGTGTTTCCGGTCCGGAGAGATACCCGTTCCGGATCAGTGCCTCCGTCTTGAAGGCCTCATCGATCCCGTTCATTGCGTCAAAGAGTTTTTCCCGGTTCACAGATATCCCTCCTTTCTCAGCTGCTTCCTCAGACCGTTCCGGCTCCGGAACAGGGAGCTTTTCACCCGGCTCTCGCTCATCGCGAGCCTTCCGGCGATCTCTTTCACCGGTTCCGTGAGCCAGTAGCGGCTGACGAAGATCACACGGTCATCCTGTTTCAGGGAAGACAGAAAATGGTTTATCTGAGCGATAAGCTCCCTGGATTCCAGCTCCTCCTGCGGGCTGCTTCCTGCCGGGATCACTTCCTCCAGCTCCTCAAGCGCCAGTGCGGCTTCGCCCCCTCCGCGCCGGAGCGCGAGCCGTTCCCGCAGGCGGGAAACGCTGATGTTCCGCGCAAGGCTCACAAGATAGGCTGCGAGCGAGCGCGGCTCTGCAGGCGGGATGGCGTTCCATGCCGCAAGATACGTATCGTTCTCGCATTCCTCCGAATCCTGCGGGTCGGCAAGGATGTTCGCAGCCGTCCGCTGCAGGAGCCTGCCGTATTTCCGGCGGCTTTCCTCTATCGCCCGGCTGTCCCTTTCGAAAAACAGCCTTATGATCTCTCTGTCTTCCATGATGACCTCCGTGAGTGCTCTCGAGTGCTCTCACCTAACCAGTCGAAATTTTAACACGATCGGTTGCATCTTCCCTGAAAAAACTGAAAACACCGCCGGCAGATCCGGCGGTGTTTTTGCGGTTTTCTTTTCTTTTATCCGATCGCGTGGCTCGTGCCGAGGCTCAGGTTCACCCGCCCCGGGAACTGACTCAGCTGCAGATACATCGGTGCCCCTTCCTGGTCTCCCTCGAAGAAGATCGTCAGGTAATAGTTGTCAGCCGGCATGTCTTTCAGAAGAGAGTTTCCGTCCACGGCGCTCCAGTGCGCGTCATAGTAGGCTTCGTCCACCGTGTCCGCCAGCGTATATCCGGTGAATCCCCAGTATTCCGCCAGCAGGCTGCAGAAGCGGTCCACCGTCATATCGGCGGGGAAGATATCATCGTAGTTTTCATACAGATGCAGCGTCTCCGTCGTCCATTCCCCGTCGGGATCGTCCGGATCCACCGGCACGTCCACTTCCACGTCCTTCACCGGTACGTCCGTCTCGTCCGCCCGGGCTTCGATATCAGCGGAACTGAGCTTTCCGGTAATCGTATCGACTGTCAGATTCAGGAAATATTTTTCTTCCTCTCCCATGTACCAGCGCACATCGTAGCTGTGGCTGAAGATGCGGCCGTACCAGTATTCGCTGCCGGTATGTCCCTCGATCTCCACGATCCTGTCGGGCTCCCTGTCTGTCCGGATCTCCGGAGAGACCAGGCCCATCTGTTTCCATTTTTCCAGTTCCTCCCGTGCCACTCTGACCGCGGCTTTCGGGCTGTTCACCGCGCTGCCCACCGCGTAGGCCGTGATCGAAAGGGCAAGCAGCAGACACGCCGCGATGGCAAAGGTGAGCATCCTGCGGGAGATCCGTCCCGCCTTCTGTCTGTTCCTGTACACTGTGTTCCTCTCCTTCCCGGAGGCGGCTGAAGGGTCGGGGAGCTCCAGTTCAAGAGCCTCTGCCTTATATTCGTCTGCGATGCTGCTCAGTGCTTCTGCAATGGTTTCCCGTTTCACAGCAGTCCCTCCTTTATCAGGTATGTTTTCAGTTTCTGCCGCGTACGGAAAAGCCGAACGGAGACCCGGCCGCTCCGGCAGCGCAGTTTTGCGGCGATCTCTTCCACTGTGTCCGCGAGCCAGTAGCGGCAGACGAACATCTGCCGGTCCTCCTTTGGAAGCTTTCTCAGAAAGGCATTGACGGCTTCCGCCAGTTCCCCGGCCTCCGCCTCCTCGGCGGGGTCTTCCGACGAGGCGAGACAGTCCTCCAGCTCGTCGAGGGCGGTGTCATAGAAGCTGTTGCGTTTCCCGGCGGTGTTCGCATGATATCTCGTAAGCGCCGTGTTGCGGGCCACGGTGAGATAGTAGGCCTTGAGATTCCCGGGCCGTTCCGGCGGGATCGCTTTCCACATCGCAAGGCTCGCGTCGTTCATGCATTCCTCCACGTCCGACTTGTCGTTCAGGATATTCCCCGCGGTATGTTCCGCCGCCTTTCCGTATTTGTTCAGCAGTTCATCGATGGCCTGTTCCGAGCGCTCGAAGAACAGATCCACGATCCGGCTGTCTTCCAAATCCTCACTTCCTTTTTTCCGTACTCACCTATACAGTAGCGATCCGGAAGGAAATCTTTCATCCGGTTTTCTGCTTTACAGGAATTTCCTTTTCGTTTTATAATGGAACCAGACAGGATACCATACTGAAAGGAGCGCTGTACGCATGGATTTTCGCGATAAAAGCTATGATGTTTTCCGTATGTTCTGTGACCGATGGGCGCTGGTCACTGCGGGCAGCCCGGAGGATTTCAACACGATGACCGTTGCCTGGGGAAGCATGGGCTCCATCTGGGGGTCTCCGTTCAACGCCCGGTCGATCCTGACCGTGTATGTCTCCCCCGCCCGCTACACACACCGCTATCTGGAGGAAAATGAATTCTTCACCGTCAGCTTTTTCCCGGAGGAATACCGGAAGGACCTGAGTCTCCTCGGTGCCCGCTCCGGCCGGGACGGGGACAAGGTCGCCCTGACCTCGCTCACCCCGAAAGCTGTGGAGAACGGTGTGATCTTTGAACAGGCGGAACTGAGCTTTGTGTGCAGGAAGATCTATTCCCACCAGTTTGAGATCGACAAGGTCCCGCAGGACATGGCGGAAGGGATCTATCAGAAAATGCCCCCGCACACCCTGTTTATCGGCGAGATCGTCGAAGCTTTTGAGCGCTGATCTTCTCCCGTGACCGTGCAGGGTCCGGAAAAAGCAGCCCCGGGTCTTTTCTCCGGGGCTGCTTTTCTTGAGCGCTCATTCCTTTCCCTGGGGGGCGAAATCGTGTTCTATGGCGTAGCTCACCTGTTCCTCAAAGCGGGCGATGGCCTCCCGGACGATCTTTTTGGCGGGGAAAAACAGGTCATAGGCATGGAACCAGTCCGGATAGACATCCGCTTCCGCCCGTACGCCCGCTTCGCGCAGCCGGCGCACATACTCCACCGTCTCGCAGTAAAACGGTTCTATATCCCCCACAAAGGTATAGCAGGGCGGCAGCCCGCGGTAATCTTCGCACCGGGCAGGCGCCGCGTAGCAGGAGACAAGATCCGTGCCGTAAGCCTCCCGCAGGTAGCGCTTCCAGGCTTTCCGGTTGCGTCTGGTGTTCCAGTTGGGAGCGTGGTTATCCCGCGAAGAGGGGGTGTCCCGGTCATCCAGCATGGGGTAGAGCGGCATCTGGAATGCGATGTTCACTTCACCCCGGTCCCGGGCAAGCATGCACAGGGCTGCAGCCATCCCGCCGCCCGCGCTCTCGCCCCCGACCATCAGCTGGTCCGGACGCACTCCCAGTTCCTCTGCATGCTCCTTGAGATAGAGAAGGGCCGCCCAGCAGTCATGAAGGGCCGCAGGATAGGGGTGTTTCCGGGACAGGCGGTAGTCCGGCGCAACCAGAACCGCCCCGAATCTGACCACCAGCGAGAGGGCCCGGGTGGCAAAGATATCCTTCGCCGATCCCGACTGATATCCTCCTCCGTGGACCCACAGCACTCCCGGCACGGGTTTCTCGCTCCGGTCCAGCGGCCGCAGGATCAGCAGGCGGATGCTGTGATCCCCCACGGGGATCTTTCTTCTCTCCGTAATGAACAGATGTTTTTTCTTTCCCATGTCTCCCTCTCAGAAGAAAAAGCGCTTTCTTATCCCCTGGCGCAGGGCAGGGATCATGCCTGCGATCAGCAGGAACAGCCCCACCGTTCCAAAGCCCGCCATGGAATACAGACACCACCGGAACATCTCCACCCCGAAGCTGAGATGCTCGAAAAACTCCACCAGCATCGTGAAGCCGCCCAGCAGCAGCAGAAAGCCGCCGAGGATGAAGATCCTTCCGCCCTTCACATATTTCAGCAGGCAGATCATTGCCGTGGAGAGGAGGCAGCTGCACAGAATCACGGGCAGGGCAAAACTCAGGAACCAGTGCCCCCCGGTCTTGAGACAGATATACAGGACATAGCCTGCCGCCGCCGCATGGTCCAGCGGAACGAATATCTCGCCCCGCGGCTCGCGGAACCAGAGCGGCAGCACCGCGACAACATAAAAGAGCGCCAGCCCGAGTACCACATAGCCGCCCCAGCGCAGCGCACCGTAAAGCTTGAAGCACATCGTGAGCGTTACGACGACGGCAGCGGCGCAGACCACCGTGAGCGCCACCGCTCCGGGCAGCGCTGACTCCCGGTGCTGCCGCGGCATGGCATCCGGCTGAGACGGACCCTCTTTCCCCGGTTCCGGGTCCCATACCGGCGTCTGGCACAGGGGACAGCGCTTCACGCCTTCCTGCAGTTTGACTCCGCATCTGACACAATACATTTTTCTATCTCCTGTTGCACTCGATCTCCACCGGAATGCCCAGCTCCACCAGCCGGGAGAAAAAGCGCCGTTCCAGTTCGGACTGGCGGATATTCCGGATCATGTTGATATACGTCCTGCCCCCCATGCTCAGCACGGAGCAGTTGTTCGGATAACTGCGCTGGGGCCCGATGATGAAATCCATCCGCCGGATGTGCCGCTGAAGCTCTTCCGGCAGGGGCAATCCGGTGATGTTGGAAATATTGAGGCTTCCGCCGCACTCTCCGGTCCGCCGGTATACCGCGTCCATCACCAGGTTCTTGATGAACACCGGTGCCAGACGCAGCGGCACCACCTGCTGGGGCTGGACATTCGCAGCGATCATGCCCGCCATGTTCTGCCTTGTGGCCCCGGCGCAGAGCTGATGATAGATGCTGCGGCAGAGCTCCTCCAGCGTGTAGTCCCCATAACGGGGATCCACGCCGACGTTGAGGACCAGGGAGAAATTCCGGAGCGTTTCGCTGCCGTAGAGGCGGCGCAGATCCACCGGGATGGTGATCTTCACAGGGTGCTGCCTCCGGCGCGGACGTTCAAGATCCTGCATGGCGATGATGCTCTCAGCCATCACAGCAGCCAGCAGGGCAGTGACAGTCACTTTGAAGCGGTGGGCGGTATCCAGCAGCGTCTGTGTATCCACGATACCGGTAGTCAGCGTTTTGAAGCCGCGCTCGTCCCGGGTCCCGTGCAGATGATAGGAACGCGGCTCTTTCCGCCCGGCGGCCACCTCCGCCGCGTTTTTCAGGAAGCTGTCCTCCAGCTCCTCAGGCGGCGGGTTCCCGTTCAGGTCCCGGATCAGCCCTCCCCGGGGAAGTCTTTCTCCGTCCTTCAGCTCCAGATAGCGCGCGATCAGATTGCACAGATAGACGCTCCCCCCATGCCCGTCGGTCAGCGCGTGAAAGAATTCCACCGCGATGCGGTTTTTATATACCAGCACCCGCAGGCAGTTGCGGCGCAGCTCCCGGCTGCTCATGAAGGTGAGCGGGTAGGCGTAATCGTTCTGCACCAGCACAGGCCGGCTGCTCTCCTCCAGATAATACCAGAACATGCCCTTCCGCAGCGTCACATAATAAGACGGAAACCGCGGACGCAGTACATCCACGGCCTGCTGGAGGATCTCCGGATCCACCTCTTCCTCCAGACAGGCCGACACGCGAAAGGCGTTGGACCAGTCGCGCCGGGTGATGGCGGGAAAGATGAGCGCCGCGGTGTCCAGCCGATACCATTTTTTCTGCATAGGTCTCCTCCTGCACGGTACGCTCCGCCAGCCGGGGCATCCGCGCCCGCACAGTATAGCACTTTTTGCCTCTGTCCTCAAGCCGAGGCTGCGGCACGGCCCTGAAGCTTCATAACACCGCTGGATCCGCAAGGATGCCACTGAGAAAACGCCATGCTTTCTGTCACATTTTCTTCCGACCGTGCGTCTATATAAGTGAGAGCCATTGAAAGGAGTGAGCTTATGAATCTCATGAAGCAAAAAACCGCTCTTCTGTTTATCCTGTGTACAGTTTTTCTGGCAGCCTGCGGGAATCATGCAGGCACAGAAGCCGTCAATACCGCCTCTCTGTGGCCGTCCCACGCTCCGGACGCATCCCCCTATGTTCGCGTTCAGGGCGAAGAGAGTCCTTACCCCCCGGAGGGGACCACGCCCGGAGAACCGATCACCTTTGAGGATATCTACACCACCGAAGGCGATCTCTACGCCAAGATCTGGGAGATGGAGATGTTCCGGGAGGACCTGCCGCAGGATGAGCCCTATCCTTTTGTAATACATACAAACGCTATGCTGCAAGGCGCAGATACAGCTGATGATCATATTGCTTTAGCGCAGAAATTTGTTGACCTCGGCTGTGAAGCAAAAGTTAAGGAAATGCGTAGTGTTGAAGACGGAAAAGAATATCTCGCCTGGGTAACGATCATTACAACAACCCCTTCCCACTTGTGGGAACTTAGTGACAGTCTGGACGAACAACTTCATGTTGAGCAGTTGTACGAGAGTGTAGATATTCGGTTTGACACTGTGATCTGGCCGGAGGAATGACCGGATGCCATGAATGAAAAAAGCTTACTGCGCAGACTGCGGCGCGGGGACGAGTCTGTGCTGCCGGAACTGATCCGGCGATACAGCGGCTATGCCTATGCGATCGCTTCCAACATACTCTCCCACGTCCTGTGTGAAGAGGATATCGAGGAGGTCGTCTCCGATTCCTTTCTGAGCATCTGGGAAAACCGCAGGAACATCGAAACGGAAATGCTCAAAGCGTATCTGGCGGCGGTCGTCCGGAACAAGGCAAAAACGGCTCTGCGGAAACACCGCGAAGAAGAGCCTCTGGACGATGACCTTCTCGAGATCAGCGTCCCGAATCAGCCGGAGCAGCGGATCCTGCTTTCGGAGCTTCGAGAGCTCGCGCATGCCGCGGTGGACACGCTCGGTGAACCGGATCGCGAGATCTTCCAGCGCTATTATTTTCTTTATCAGAAAACGGAGGATATCTCGAAAGCGCTTGGTCTCAAAGATGCGACGGTACGGGCGAAGCTTGCCCGTGGACGGAAAAAACTGAAAGACTATCTGACAGAAAGGGGGTTCCGCTGTGAAGACACGCATTACTGATCTGGTGCAGGACTGCTGTCCTGCAGATATCGAATTGGGCCGGTATGACCGGGACCGGACGGCGAGGATCCTGGAGAATGTGCAGGGACGACTCGGCATGAATCCCTCACATCCGCGCAGGATCCGGAAAGTCCGCCGCATTCTCCTTCTCGCCGCCGTGCTTGCCCTGGCCTTTGCCACGGCCGCCTATGCCATCGCAGAATATACGATCAGACTTCGAAAACCGGCTGCGGATGAAGACCTTCTCGCCGGATTCCGGTATGAAGAAGTCGTTGACGGCAAGGTGTGGAACAGTGAGGTCCTTGTCTATCCCGACGCCGGGATGGTGTTTACCTTCTCCTGTCCGGACGAAATGACCCGTACGCCCGAGTTCCGCTGTTTCTGGCTCCCGCAGGACGCAACGGAAGGGATCACCGATGAGCAGGGCTGGACCAAGCGCCTGTTCTGCGATGCAGGAGATTCCATTCCTTACTGCATTACCACCTTTGATTCCATTCGGGACGGTTCGCAGTATGTGCTGAACGGGGATGTGGAGCTTGTAAAGGAGGAACAGCTGGAGGACTGGCAGATCCTTGAAGTCACCTCCGATTACAGCCGGATGATCCATCCCGCCTATGAACGGGCGAACTATATCCTGCTCTTTGAAAAAACCACCGGCTTCCTGGTGCTGGTCTCCGGCGAATCCGACATGGAGACACTGGAGCACATTGTTTACGAGATGGAGATCCGCGAGAGCGATGTTCCTCCTGTCGCGGGCGGAGGCTCCGGGATCGGCTTGATGGATCTCGGAAGAGGATGATCTGCATATGCCTGAAATATAGAAGGCCCGTCGGCTCCCTCCGGAGCCGACGGGCCTTTCTTTTTGACAATATTCTTCCGTGGAAAAACCGTTTTTCTTGTGTATAATAGGACTGAACAGATCCTGTGCCTCAAAAACCGGCAGGTCCGCCCGAAGGCGGATTTGCCTCCCGGAAAAGGAGCGAACATGAGAAAAAACGGCTGCGTGCCCCTGGGCGATACGGAGATGTACTATGTCTCATTCGGCGACGGAGATAAAAACCTTGTGGTTCTGCCCGGCCTTTCGGACGGACTGGCAACGGTAAAAGGGAAGGCGGGGATCCTTTCAGTCTCCTACAGGAAATTCTTTTCCGGCTATACCGTGTATATGTTCAGCAGAAAGAACAGCATGCCGGACGGATATACCATCCGGGACATGGCGGAAGACCAGATCCTGGCCATGAAGGCGCTCGGCATCGGTCAGGCCTGTGTGCTCGGCGTCTCCCAGGGAGGGATGATCGCGCAGTACATGGCCATAGACCATCCGGAAACGGTGACCGGGCTGATCCTTGCCGTTACGGCTCCGAACGCCAATGCCACTGTGAGAGATGCGGTTTCCGGCTGGATCGAAATGGCGGAGCGCGGCGATCATACGGCCCTGATGGCGGATACCGCCGAAAAAATGTATTCGGAAGCGTATCTGCGGAAAAACAGAAAGCTTTTCCCCCTGCTTGCGAAATTCACGAAGCCCTCGAGTTATGACCGGTTTCTGAAAAACGCCAGGGCTATCCTCGGATTCGATTCCCGTGAGGAGCTGTCCGCCATCCGCTGCCCGACATTGATCCTTGCCGGAAGCGATGACCATACGGTCGGAAACGAGGCTCCGTATGAACTGCACGCTGCGATCCCCGGCAGTGAGCTGTTCGTGTACGACGGTCTCGGGCACGGAGCTTTCGAAGAGGCGAAAGATTTTTACGACAGGGTCCTGGAATTCTGCAGCCGGTGAATCCCCGCTCTGCCGCGTTTTTTATGGAACAGCAGACCACCGTCATCCTGAACCCGCAAGGCACTCTGCCGCAGCAGAGTGCCGTTTTTTTGCAGTGGACCGGTCCGGCAACAGCCTTTCTCTATCCTCTTTTTAAGGGATACGAAGGATAAGGAAAGCAAATACCACCTTTTCCTGTCTTGACATTATCTGTGCTTCAAGATAAAATAGATTTAGAACAATTCTAATCGGAGAAAACCATGACAAAGTACGCACAACAGATACTCGATATCATAAACGCATCTTCGGATCACCTGACTGCCGAGCAGATCTACCTGCGCCTCAAATCCTCGAACTCCAGGATCGTTCTTGCCACGGTATA
>JAEEGI010014627.1_pt1 | contig 16467 bp, 13 predicted proteins | sample 8958751 | NCBI WGS metagenome assembly JAEEGI01 (sample SAMN16246545, study PRJNA631951) | gut metagenome | biome: gut microbiome; feature: rumen; material: KS-attached | host: Bos | place: Iran: Karaj | collected 2018-10
CAATTTCTTGGTGAAGGACGAAACTTCATTCTTCTTGGCATTCACTGTTACTGTTGTCATATTGTCTGATCTTTTTAAATTTTTCTTCGTTGTAAAACTTGGTGGATTTGATGTTACCTTCGGCGATAATTTCGGAGGGCATGACACTGTTGTCGATGAACAGAAAGTAGTCAACGACAGGGCAGTAGAGATGGAAAAGGTTTTTAATGCCCGCTTTGTAACGCCTGCGGATGATGCTGTCGTCCACATGATGACCGCCGTGTTTCACACGCTCTGCCACACGTTTGATGGCCAACTCGGGGCTTTGCAGCCAGAAGTAAACCAAACTGGCTTTGTAGCCTTCCTCGCGGGCTTTCTTGATGAGTGCATGATAGGATTTGGCGGCCAAGGTGGTCTCGATGGCAAAGTCAGCTTTGTCAGCGATGAGGGTTTTGATGCGCGACAACATCAGGCGACCTGCGGCGACTTTGGCACCATCGGGGTTGAGCGGTGAGAGACCCTTGGCGATTTCGTCGCAGTTAACGAACTCCTTGCACTGAAGTGTCTCCGGTAAGACCGTCAGAGAAGCTGTCGTTTTTCCCGCTCCGTTACAACCTGATATGATATATAAATTCGGCATCAAATAAAATTCTGCTCGTTTTCAGCTGGCATTTTCCGTGCCAAACTGGCTGCAAAGATACAACTTTTGTGAATATGTCAACACTTTTCCACACTTTTCCACGATTTTTTTTGGGCGATTTTTGGTAATAGGCTGATATTCAAAGAAAACTTGATTCAAATAATGTTGTGGTTAATTACCCAAAAATTTGTACTTTTACCGCCTCAAACGATGATGATGAAGAAGCGCTATCTCATAGGATTGTTTTTCTTGGCCATGACGGTGCTTTCCTGCCAAAAACCTGTGGAGTATCCCATTGAGCCAAAGATTGCCTACAAAGGTTTTACCTATCTGTTCAATGGAGACAGTACATTCAGCGGTGAAGGTGTCATTACGTTTTCTTATACCGATGGTGACGGTGACCTTGGCCTCAATGCGTCAGACACCCTGCCACCCTTCGGCTTCCATGATGCACATTATTATAATATGGTAGTCGACTACCTGAAGTCTGAAAACGGGGTTTTCGTGAAAACACCGTTGTTAAGTCCCCATGTGCCGACAAATCCTGGCGACACGCTTGTACTATTCGATACGGTCACCTTTAATGCCCGTTTCAAACGGCTTCGCGATTCAGAGGAGCCTAAGGCCATCAGTGGTACGATAGAATATAAACTCACGGTGCAGAATCCATTGTCTCCTGATGACACGATAAAGTTCGAAATCCGCATCCTCGACCGTGCCTTGCACGAAAGTAATGTGATTCAAACCGAAGCGATATATACCTTAGGAAATAAATCTAACTCAAATCTGAAATAATTGTTTATGAAGAAACTATCTCTTTTGTTTTCTTTTAGTCTGTTGCTGTCTTCGCTAATCGCTCAGACAGCAGGCGAAAGCATCGATGTGACGCACTACGCCATCCACGTCAACGAGTTGAACTTTGCCGACCATACGCTGCAAGGGGAGACCTTTGTTGACTTTACGGCTACTTCTGAGGTTTCTCAAATAGTTTTGGAACTGAAATATTTGGAAGTCAGCAGCGTAACGGCAACAAGTGCCTCTGTTTCCGGTTTCTCCCAGGAGGGTGACTTTCTGATTGTCGATCTTGTTTCACCTTTGTTCAACGGCAACTCCGCGACCCTCGACATCATTTACGGCGGTAACACTTTCAACGAAACTTGGGGTGGTGTAGAATGGTGGGGCGATTACGTCTACAACCTCGGTGTGGGCTTCGACAGCCAACCGCACAACCTTGGCAAGGCTTGGTTCCCCTGCGTGGATAATTTCACGGACAAGGCCACCTATGATGTGTTTGTCACCACGACCAACGACAAAAAAGCCATTTGCGGCGGCAATTTTGTCGAGACCATCGACAATGGCAACGGCACCACAACTTGGCACTGGAACACGCCGCAAGAGATTGCTACTTACCACATCTCTTTCGCTGTGGGCGATTATGAGGTTTGGGAAGATGTGTATCACGGCATTGAGCGCGACATACCGATTACGGTGTATGCCAAGCCGGGTCAAATTAATAATGTGCCAGCTTCGATGGTGCATCTCAAACAGATTGCGGCTTTCTTTGAGGAGAGTTTGGGTGCCTATCCGTTCAACCGTATCGGCTATGTGGTCACGGGAAAAGGATGTATGGAGCACACCGATAATATTGCCATCGTGCCTTCTGTTGTCGACGGTACGTTGGGAGGTGAAGAATATATTGCCCATGAGCTTTCACACATGTGGTCGGGCAATTTGGTGACTTGCGCCGAAGCGGGCGATATGTGGCTCAATGAGGGCTTTGCCCAGTTCTGGGGTGCGTTTTATGAATCGGCGGTGTATGGTGAGGACCACTTCCAAAATACCATCTCGAACAAGGTCAACAGCATCAATTCATGGTGCAATAGTCCTACCAACTGGATACCGCTCAACAATATGCCGCTCGATATGACCTACAATACCAATGCCATCTATGAACGTGGTGCCGTCATCGTTAACACAATGATGAACTACATGGGAAGGGAAAATTTCCTTTCTGCAATGCGCGAATACTTCCAGCAATATGCTTATCAGACAGCTACATCTCAAATCCTTTGCGATGCGCTCACTGAACATTCGGGTGTTGATATGCAGGGCTTTTTCGATTCATATGTTTACGCTTCGGGTATGCCTCACCTGTATGCTGTGATGGAATCGGTTGCCGAAGCGAACAACCAATACGAAGTGACACTCAAGTTGAGTTACCAGCATATTGGTGACAGCCATATCGGGCAGAACAATGTGTATGAAGTGACTTTCATAGGTCCCGAATTCCAACTGATTACAGAGAAAGTGAATTGGGACGGATTGCATGACAAAGTAACCTTGACCCTCGATTTTGAGCCCGTCGGTTTGGTCAACGATCTCAACAACAACTGGTTGGATGGCAGAACACAGAAGAATTTCATGCTAAAGACATCATCGCAACAAAACTTTGGTGCTTTCAAAGTGGAGGCTTCTTCGCTTACCGATTCGGTATTTGTTGCCGTCGAAAACCATTTGGTTGGGCCTTATGATGACCCGCTGGTTCCTTATCTTACTCTCTCGACCAAACATTTCTGGACCATCAACCGATACGACTTCGGTGAGGCCGAGGTAAAGGGCTCGTTCGACTTCAGTACCTCAACAGATGGCGATATTATCCAATCTGCCAGCGACTCGGCTACTTTATTATATCGTCGCAATGCTTCCGAGGCTTGGCATGAGATTGCATACACATTATTTGCTGGTAGTACTTGGAATCATGGCCGATTTATTGTGGATAATCTTCCTTCGGGCGAGTACACTATTGCTGTTTGGGACAAGGAAGCCCTTGCTGAAGAAGAGTATTACGCGCCCAATCGTCGCATGCAGGTGTTTCCCAATCCCGCTGAAGGTCAAGTCCGTTTGAGTTGGTGGGAGGTTTCTGACGGACAAATCATCATTCTCAATACAGAAGGTAAGGAAGTGAGAAGAGTTAACTTTAGTCAGTCTGACAACTATGATCTTTCGATGGTTGGTTTGACGAATGGTTGTTACACCGTAATCCTAATCAACAAGGAAGGCAAGATTTTGGATACAGAAAAACTCATTATCAAATAATGACTAACAATTAAAACTATGAAAAAAACTATATTTGCTTTATTGATGGCTTTTCTGCTTCCCATTTCTGTGCTTATGGCACAGACGATAGGAGAGAACATCGATGTGACACACTATGAAATTCATGTCAACGACTTGAATTTCGTCGACCGAACGATGCAAGCTGAGACATTCGTCGACTTGGTGGCAACGGCTTCTGTACAACAAATTGTCCTCGAGTTGAAAAGTTTGGATGTCAGTTCGGTGACGGCCATCGGGGCTACGATTTCCAGCTTTGCCCAAATTAGCGACTATTTGATGATCAATTTGGTTTCGCCTTTAGCTAATGGCGCTTCAGCTACATTTGATATTGTCTATGGTGGAAATACATATAATGAGTTGATAGCTGGTGGCGTGGAATGGTGGAATTCGGATTATGTTTATAATCTTGGTGCTGGTTATTCTGGTCAACCACTTAATTTGGGCAAGGCTTGGTTTCCATGTGTTGACAACTTCACCGACAAGGCTACTTACGATGTTTATGTCACGACCACAAACAACAAGAAAGCAATTTGTGGTGGCGTTTTCGTAGAAACCATTGACAATGGTGATGGCACTTCCACCTGGCATTGGTCTACACCGCAAGAAATTGCCACTTATCATATTTCCTTCGCAGTGGGTGATTACGAACTATGGGAAGACATATACCATGGTGTTGAACGCGACATTCCTATTACCGTTTATGTGCTGCCTTATCAAATCGATTATGTCGCTGGTTGCTTTGTCAACATTAAGGAAATCATGGCTTTTCTTGAAGGGATTATCGGACCTTATCCCTTTAACCGCATTGGCTATGTCATCACGAGTATTGGATGTTTGGAACATATCGACAACATCGCATATTCGGCAGGACTCATCAATGGAACTACCTCGAATGAAGAAGTCATGGTTCACGAATTATCGCACATGTGGTCAGGCAACAAGGTGACTTGTGCCGAGGCGGGTGACATGTGGCTCAACGAGGGCTTTGCGCAGTTTTGGAGCAGCTTCTACCAAACGGGTATCTATGGCGAAGAGGCCTTCCAAGCTGAGATTTCCGATTTGGTGAACACCATCAACACTTGGTGCAACAACGCTAACAACTGGATGCCGCTCAACAATATACCCCTTGATATGGTCTTCGACACCAAAGCGGTTTATGAACGCGGCGCGGTCATCGTCAACACGTTGATGAACTATATGGGACGTGAAAACTTCCTTGCTGCCATGCGCCAATATTTTGACCAATATGCTTATCAGGCAGCTTCTTCAGAGGATTTGCGTGACGCGCTCACGCAGTATTCTGGCATCGACATGAACGGTTTCTTTGACTCCTATGTGTTTGCCTCGGGAATGCCTCACCTCTACTCGAGTATTAGAGAGGTAAATCAAATGGGAGACCAGTATGAGGTTGTGCTCGACTTGCGCTACCAACATATTGGCGATACGCATATTGGATATAATAATAGGTATGATGTCACGTTTATCGGTCCTGATTTCCAATTGGTCTCCGAACAAGTCAGTTGGGACGGCTTGCAAGGAAGTGCGACCGTTGTCCTCGACTTTGAGCCGATAGGTGTGGTTAATGACTTCAACAACAACTGGCTCGACGGCCGCACGCAGAAAAACTATATGCTGAAATCGTCGGCGCAACAGAGTTTTGAAGCTTTCAAAGTGGAAGCTTCTTCGTTGACTGATTCGGTATTCGTTGCCGTCGAAAACCATTTGGTCGGACCTTATGATGACCCGCTGGTTCCTTATCTTACTCTCTCGACCAAACATTTCTGGACCATCAACCGATACGATTTTGGTGAGGCCGAGGTGAAAGGCATGTTTGATTATAATACTTCAGCTGATGGCGACATTTTACATTCGGCCAACGACTCGGCCACATTATTATATCGTCGCAATGCTTCTGAGGCTTGGCATGAGATTGCATACTCTGTATATGCTGGTAGTACTTGGAATCATGGCCGATTTATTGTGGATAATCTTCCTTCGGGCGAGTACACTATTGCTGTTTGGGACAAGGAAGCCCTTGCTGAAGAAGAGTATTACGCGCCCAATCGTCGCATGCAGGTGTTTCCCAATCCCGCTGAAGGCCAAGTTCGTTTGAGTTGGGATGAAATCGCCGACGGCGAAATCCGCATTATTGGCATTGACGGTAAAGAACTAAAAAGAATCGTTTATTCCCAGGCTGAGGGCGTGGAGATTGCGATCGAAGGCCTGCCCCAAGGTTGTTACACAATCATGCGTCTCGGCAAGGGAGGAAAAGTGTTGGCTACAGAAAAATTGATAATTAAATGATAAACAAAATGAAAAACTACAGATTTTTTGCATTGTTATGTATGTTGGGTGTTTTGCTCACTTCATGCAACAAAAAGAGCGAATGGACCAACTATTACGGTTACACTTGCCAGGATATCGCTGGGTCTTATGGTCCGTCTAATGTGTCCACTGCCTTTGAAGGCCTGACTGAGAGTGATTTGTGTCATATCTGCAACGATGCCCAAGTTGAAATCACATCCAACGGTAGCAAGATAACGCTGAACTTCAAGAGCGTAAAAGCTGGCTTGGAAAAGAGTTGGAATGGGAATCCCATCATGAACGAAAATGATTTTTTATTGCAGATGGGCAATATTGCAGGAGATGTACCTGAGATTTTGGCTACGGTTTACATCGACCAATCTCGTCATGTACGTCTGCATGGGTATGTGCGCAAAGTGAAGTCGTATACCCCTGAAGGTCCGGTTTATATCAATAACTATTTCGATGTCATTAGAAACTAAATATTTACAATTATGAAAAAAGGATTATTTGTATTGGCCGTCCTTGTGATGGCTTTTGGAAACGTGAGCTTTGCACAGCACAAAGCCAATCTGAAATCGAATGCGACACAGCATGTGTTGAAACATTATGGCGTTCGAGACGAAACAACTATAGTGCCTGAGATTGCCACTTGGGAAACCACTGATGGTGAGAAGTATCGGACTGTCTACACTTACGATGAGTATGACTATTATCTCATTGAGGAACACACGAAAATAGACGAAGGCGCTGGTTGGATGGACTATTACATGATTACTTATGAATACGACTTCAATGGCAATGTGATTGAGGCCGTGGCCATGTCGGCATACGAAACTGGCATGATGGAAAACGAAGCACGTGCTTCTTATACCTATGATGGTGATTTATTGAGCGAAGTTATTTACCAAGAATGGGATGACGGAAATTGGGTGAATGATGAGAGAGAGGTCTACAATTATAACGGTGATGTGACCACCGTTCTCTATTGGGACTGGAATGGCACCAATTGGACTTCCGACGAACTCTACACTTACACTCGCAGTGGTAACACCATCGAACTCCTCATGCAATACATGCAGGGCGGTGCATGGCAAAATGATGAGAAGCAGATTATTACTCTTAACTTCGATGAGAAAGTCACCGAAATCCTCGACCAAGACTGGGTTGGCACTTCATGGGTCAATGATGAATTGACAACCTACAATTATGAAGGCAGTGTTTTCCCCACGAAGACCGTGAAGGAATGGGATGGTTCGGCTTGGGAGAATCATCTAAAGTTTGAATACACTTATGATGGCAACGGTAATGCCGTGAGTGGCCTTTGCCTTGAGTTTGGAGGTTACGATTGGGTGTTGGACGATGGCGATATCGAGATGATTTTCAGTAATGGTGCGAAGAGCAATGAATACTATGGCTTTTCGGTTGAAGTGGAATATGTCGACCTGACGAGCGTTGACGAAAACGCTGCAGCCAAATTCATGGTTTATCCTATCCCAGCCGAGAACGAAATTCAGATTCAAGCCGAAGGTTTCCAAAAGGCTGAAATCTATAGTTTGACAGGACAAAAGTTGATGGAAAGCCAATCTGAAAAGATGAGCGTCGGTGCCTTGTCTTCGGGCATTTACTTGCTTAAGGTTTTCGACCGAACGGGAAATGTTGAAACGCAAAAGCTTATGGTGAAATAAACCAAAAACGGAGGCAACGCCTCCGTTTTTGGTTTATTGGCCAATCTCTTGTTGTGCCTTCTTCCATTCCTTGAATGCATCACCCGTTTCGATGATATGTTGTTTCAGCTTCTCTAATGGCCAAGCATCTTCAACCTTGAAGTCGCCGATGCGGGTGCGTCTTAAAGATGTTAAACAGGCACCGTTGCCCAAGGCCTTGCCGAAGTCGTTAGCGAGACTGCGGATGTAGGTGCCTTTGCTGCAAGTCACTTCGAAGTCGAGCTCTGGGAAGCGGTCGAGGCTGAGTTTGAAGTCGTCGATGCGCACATCGCGGGCTTTCAGTTCGATTTCCTCGTCGGAGCGGGCATAGTCGAAGGCACGTTTTCCCTTGATTTTGATGGCGGAATACTTGGGTGGATATTGTTTAAGGTCACCGATGAATTGCTGTCGTGCAGCCTCAATTTGCTCTGGAGTAATGCCATCAGTGGGGAAGAAGGCATTAGGCTCGCTCTCCAAGTCGAAGGTCGGGGTGGTCTGGCCGAGCAGGATAGTGCCCGTGTAGGTCTTCACCTGCGCCTGATAGTTGTCGATTTGCTTGGTCATCTTACCCGTGCAGAGGATGAGTAAGCCTGTTGCCAATGGGTCTAAAGTACCGGCATGACCAACCTTTAGCTTGCGGATGCCATAGCAGCGGTTGAGCAAGGAACGGATGAAGTTGACCGTGTCGAATGAGGTCCAGTCTAAAGGTTTGTCGATGAGGATGACCTCGCCTTCTTCAAAGTTGAACATTAGGCGAAGATTATGGCAACGATGCCAATGATGGCGCAATACACGGCAAACCAAATCAGCTTGCCTTTCTTCACGATGTTGATCATCCACTTGCAGGCGAAACAGCCAGCGATGAAAGCGGCCAAGAAGCCGACGATGGCGGCCGTGGGCGAGATGCCACTCATTGCCTCGCTGAAACCGACCTCAAAGATATCCTTGACATCAAGTAATGCCTCACCGAGGATAGGTGGAATGACCATAAGGAAAGAGAATTGGGCCAGTTTTTCCTTTTTGTTGCCGAGGAGCAAACCGGTGGCAATCGTTGAGCCCGAGCGCGACAAACCCGGCATCACGGCACATGCCTGTGCGATACCGATGATGAAGGCATGTAGGGGACTAATGTTTTCCTTCTGACGCGGTTTAGCGAAATATGAGAAAGCCAGCAATGAGGCAGTCACCAAGAGCATGATGCCCACGATGAGCAGGCCTGAGCCGAAGACTTCCTCCACCTTGTCCTTGAAGAAGAAACCGACAATGGCTACGGGAATCATGGAGATGAGGATGTTGAAGGCGTATTTCGTACCGTCGTTCAAGTTGCAGTATTTGCGCCATGACTGTTTGGTAAACAGATCCTTGAAAATCCATACGATTTCCTTCCACAGGATGACCAAGGTGCTGAGCACAGTGGCCACATGGAGTAAAACGGTAAAAGTGAGGTTAGACGCGCCGTCGTCGAGGCCAAAGAGTGCTTGGCCGATGGCTAAATGTCCACTACTGCTGACGGGCAGATATTCCGTCAGACCTTGAAGAATGCCTAAGATTAATGCTTGTAACCAGTCCATAGTTCGTTGTTTTTAATGCTGAATGTGGAATGCTGAATGCAGAATAGGATGAAGCCTAGCGTCGCATTGCGACATTCATAATTCATAATTCTGCATTTATTATTTCTTTCCTTTCCAAAATATTGCGACGATTTCAACAACAAAGCCTGCCAGAATCAAGATGGTAGACAGCGTGATGTGTCGGAAATCAAACATTTTTTCGTTGAAGACATCGGGGTCGTTGGAGCCGCCGCCCAGCATGAGGATGAAGCCCAAAACCAGCAACGCGATGCCGATGAGCACGATGATGTAGTTTTGTTTGCCGAAGGGCATGACGTTCTGTTCGTCAGTCACTTCTGGAGTCTTTGTCTTTGGTGTTTCTTTTGCCATATTCGGTAGATTTAAAATTCAACATTTAAGATTCAAAATTCGGCCGGGCCTTTCAATAGGCACCGTGACCTTTAGGCGTATAGTCGGTCGACATCGGCATTGAGGTATTTCCTAAGAGCCAGTCTTGTGGAGAGTCCGCCAAGGAGGATGCCCAATATGATGATGCCGACAAAGATGCCAATGATGATAGTTTGGTCTTGAACCAGCGTTAGTTCGGGTAAGCGTTTGTTGAGGCCATAAAGCAGCAAAGCCAAGAAGGCATCTGCCAACAGAGCCCCAAAAAATCCCTGCAAGATGCCGCTTTTGATGAAAGGACGACGGATGTAGGAAGAGGTGGCGCCCACAAGTTGCATGCTGCGCACAAGAAAACGTTTGGAATAGATGGAAAGCCGTATGGTGTTGCGAATCAAGATGATGGCGATGATAAGTAGCACAAGGCTGGCCACCATCAGCGCGAATCCAATGTGATTGACATTCTTGGTAATAACATCGACAAGCGACTTCTGGTAATAGATTTCCTTGATGTTGGGGTTCTTGCGCAATTGTGCTTGAATGGCAGCAATACTGTCGTTGTTGGCCCAGTCCGCATTGAAACGCACGTCAATTGAAGGAAGGAGCGGGTTCTCCTCATTGCCGAGCCATTGCAGGAAGTCCTCACCAAGGTCTTCGCTCAGGCGGCGGATAGCTTCTTCTTTTGGGATGTATTCCGTTGATTTCACGGAAGGCATGTCTTCGAGTTCCTGTTGCAGTTTGAGGATGTTGGCTTCCTTCACGTTGCTGTTCATCACGATTTCGAAGCCGATGTTTTCCTTGAGGTGGTTGGAGAGTTTCTGCGCATGCATCATGAGTAGGGCAAACACGCCTAATAGAAAGAGTACCAATGTGATACTCATCAATGACAAGAAATACGACCCTGCCACGCGGCTCTTGCTTGAACTCTTTTCTGACATCTTCATTGCAAATGAAACGGCAAAGATAGGGGAAATATTTCAATCTTACTTTTCTATTTCAGGTTTTTCACTATTTTTGTGCTTTGATTTTTCATAAGATACACTATGCAAGTCCTGAAATCCAACATACGCACTGACTCCGAGGAGTTCAAGCAGAACGAGAAGAACTTCCTCGCCCTAATGTCGCAATACCGCGAGGCGATGGCAGCCTCGATGCAAGGCGGCGGCGAGAGCGCCGTGGCCAAACACAAAAAACGCAACAAGCTCCTTGCCCGCGAGCGCATCGACCTGCTCATCGACCCGAACACGCCGTTCCTTGAGCTGTCGCCGATGGCAGCCTACGGCACCTACAATAACGACTTCCCCTCGGCAGGCATCATCACAGGTATCGGCGTGATTCAAGGCAGAGAGGCGGTCATCGTGGCCAACGATGCCACCGTGAAAGGCGGTACCTACATGCAATACACGGTGAAGAAGCACCTTCGCGCCCAGGAGATTGCGATGGAGAACCACCTGCCTTGCGTCTATATGGTCGACAGCGGTGGTGCCTTCCTGCCTGAGCAGGATACCGTCTTCCCTGACCGTGACCATTTCGGGCGTTTCTTCTACAACCAAGCACGTATGTCGGCCATGGGCATCCCGCAGATTGCCATTGTGATGGGCATGTGTACTGCAGGCGGTGCTTATGTGCCGGCCATGAGCGACGAGACCATCATCGTGCGCAACCAAGGCACGATTTACCTCGGTGGACCGCCGTTGGTGAAAGCCGCCACGGGTGAGGTGGTCACGGCAGAGGAACTAGGCGGTGGCGAGATGCACACCTCCGTGTCGGGCGTGGCCGACCACTTGGCCGAAAACGACCAACACGCCTTGCAGATTTGCCGCAACATCTTCAAGACCTTGGAGAAGTCGCACCGACAGAAACTGGACATGCTGCCCGTTGAGGCACCTTTATATGACCCACACGATCTTTACGGCCTCGCCCCCATCGACTTCCACAAATTGGTGGATCCAAGGGAAATCATCGCCCGCATTGTGGATGGCAGTCGTTTCCAGGAATTCAAGTCAAGATATGCCACGACTCTCGTCTGCGGCTTCGCTCATTTGATGGGCTTCCCTGTAGGCATCATCGCCAACTACGGCGTATTGTTCTCTGAATCGGCATTAAAAGCTACGCACTTTATCGAGCTTTGCTGCCAGCGTAACATCCCGTTGGTGTTTTTGCAGAACATCACGGGCTTCATGGTGGGCAAGCAATACGAGCAAGGTGGTATTGCCAAAGATGGTGCGAAGATGGTACATGCGGTCTCGAATGCCAATGTGCCCAAGTTCACGGTCATCTTCGGCGGTTCGTTTGGTGCGGGCAACTACGGCATGGCGGGTCGCGCCTACAGCCCGAGGCTGCTGTTCATGTGGCCCAACGCCAAAATCTCCGTCATGGGCGGCGAGCAGGCGGCCAGCGTCCTCGCCACGGTGAAGGAAGACCAGTACAAATACAAAGGTCTCGAAGTCCCGAAAGACGAAATCGCACAGCTGAAGAAAGAGATCTTGGCCAAGTACGACTACGAAGGCTCGGCCTTCTACAGTACCGCCCGTCTCTGGGACGACGGTATCATCGACCCCATCGATACCCGCAAGATCCTCGCTTTGGGCATCGCCGCCTCGCTGAATCAGCCCTTCCCACCGCAGCAGTTTGGTGTGTTTAGGATGTAAGAATCCTCCAAAAATCGATATAATTTTGCGTTTATTCCGCTACGAAAATCAAAATTTGCATTTCGTAGCGGAATAAAGTTGATTTTATTCAAGAATTTGTTTTTTCCCGAGCCTACATGATTCTTGGCAACAATCCTTACCATGTTGCTGTATATTATGGAAGCCACCAACTTTGGAAGTGAAAACCAGAAAAACCCAGGAAATGAAGAGAGAACGCCTAATGCGGTAGGCAAGTTCGCCTATCGGCGAGAGGACGGAATTTATGGGATGTTGATTGGGTGTTTGAAGGATTGAGGGCTTTATAATGATGCTGTCCTATGCTCTAATAAATAATTGGACATAAGAATCATTTAACCAATAGGAAACCACATTAGAATCTTTATGTCCATTGGCTTTCAAAAAGCTAGCGATAGTTCGTAAATAGTTGAAAGACCATACTGGCTTAAACTCCGGAAGTGTTGACCAACGGTCTTTATAGACGGACAATAACACATGAAGTTTATCATCCAGTTTTAGTTCAATTATGTCTTTTGGATAATCATTAACAACACAACGAATCATCTCCAATGCCCTATTGATAGTAGTCCCTTCTCCAACAATAGCTTTATCAAGGATAAAGTTAAATTCATTCAAATACATTGATAAACCTTGCGCATCTATTCCATGCATTACGTCATCCATAACACTATCAATATCTGCGGGTTGTTCAGATAACATACCCTCAATAAGATTCTTATAGGAAATTCGGTTTTGAAGTAGTTTTCCCGTTTTGTTTCTAACACTCATCAACAACTCTTTTCTTTCTTCAACTTGCCCATCAATAAACCGCAATACATCAGACAAGTATCGTGTTTGCGTGTTTCGACCAAATGGGTTTTTACTCAACATATCATCAGCTTCATCAAATTTCTGAATATTGTTTTCCAAATTCTCACAAATACGCTTGAATTCATCATCAGTCCATTCTATTTCATCTTTTTTAAGGGTGTTAAGACGAAGATAATTGGGAATCGACCAACCCTTACCATTATCCATTACTCCACAATGCCATATATTAAGTTTCAACAGGTTGTTTTTAGCCATTCTTAATGTATCAGGATGGTCTTTTGTCAATCGACATAAATAGAATGCCAATGCAAGTGTTTGAGGTAATTCTTCTTGCTTGGTTTCAGACACTTTAGATACAAACAAATCCTTTATTTCCTTAGTCAAAACACGATCTTGATCCAAAATATACATTAACTCTGTTGTGTCAACATTAGGATATTCTGAAACGAGTTTGATGAGCAAATTTTGTATTTCTTGAGGAATATCATCTTTAATGTACTTTGTGTGTAAATTCTCTCTAACAAAAATGTCTGCTAACTTATGGTTTTCCCGGTAATGAGCTAATAGTTCCGAAAATATGTATTTGATGTTCTCTGTTTTTTTCAAACTCACTAATGCGTTTCGCACATTTTTCACCAAAGGGTCTGAAGAGTCTGCTTTATCAAAGTTTTCGATTAACTTTTTGAATATGCTCTCATTAAATAACGTAAACCATTCCTCTTCATCAACTACCATATAAATTGGCCCTGTAACATATAATAAACCGATGTACAATTCACTTGGCATTGAATCTTTTCCAATAGCACCAACAGCCTTGACAAGAATTTCTTTATTAAACTCTAACAATTCAGGTGTATAGGCAAAATCTTGCCCTATTCGAGTTAATACGCTATTATCGCTGTATTGGATGCTATAGAAAAAGCAAGGGTATGGGAACTCCTTATAAAGATTCTGAAATACAAGGTACCACGATGCTATATCAAAAAAGGAAGTGAAATGGAAATTGACATAAATTCCGACATCAGAAATATAGCGCAAAATCCGCAAGCTCTTTTCATAGTCAGGATTACCCCCGCCAAATTTCGTTGTCGTTCCTATCCAGCCTCTGTGATTTGGCTTTTTGATCTCACCTCTCAGCTGCTGAACCATATAATTCAGATTGTCGCCAATGCCATCTATCCCATATCTATAGAAATCATCATACTTATATGGGCGAGGATATTGACCAGAGATGTAGTTCGCAACTTGCATAGCATACAACCTTGCAACAGGGTTCGCTTCTGTTGGGATATAATTAATTAGCAACTCTTTTGCTTCATCTCGATGTTCATTGATTGCTGCAAGCCTCATGACTTTTTGTAAGATAAAGCCGTTACTTGGATTCCAGTTTTCAATCAGGGTGTTTGCCTTTTCAAAATCCAAATGGAATAATAGCCTTTGGATATTCTCATAAACAAATACATCGCTATCGTTTTGACATAAAGTTTCATCGCCATTAAAAGTGCATTCTTTTGTCTTCAAGAGATTCCATGACGACAACTTGTCCAACTCCGCATAGTCTTGAACAACTTGCGAATAGTAATGTGGATTTAACCCCAATTCATCAATGGCTAATGCAAATAGAAACGCATCCTTGTCATTTAGTTTGGATTTGCGCATTATTTCAAAAGTGACGGATTCCTGGTTTGATACAATTTTCGGAAACCTGTTTTGAGGTTTTGAATCTTTAATTCTCTCTACAATGTCATCAATAGAGTCAATGTCATCTATTTTTGATGATGCTTCTCCCCATAATTTGCGATAATCGTACGAATCTTGTCTTGCAGTAATCAGTTTCGTTTCATTAGATGAACCAACAGAATTACCATTCTCGTTTTCTTTATTTTTTACTTCTTGAATTGGTGAATTTTCAACATTTACAAACTCATCACTTCCCGAAATGCTTGCTCCTAAAAACTTTAAAAACTTGGTTAAAACTGTCCGTTTGGTGTCATTGTCAAGCTTCTCATCCTTTTGCTTATGTAAGATTGAAATAATATCCTTGTCTTCAAATCCAATAGTACGAAGGCGTTCTTCAACAATAAGATTGATTACTTTTGTATGATGATTATCATAATGCAATTGCAAATCGATGGGAGTGTCTTTCCCACTGACATCAATAATGTAAATTTTGGTGACATCCTCATTTTCTCCCTCAATAACATCACTCATCCAAGTCACCCAACCCTTATAATTTGCATCGGTTCCAGAAAACCCCAATAACATGAATTTTCCCTGAAGCATGGCGATTCTCATCAAAGAAGTAAATGCTTCGTGTTTTTCCTTATAAGTGTTGTAATCCTCTTTGGCAATAATATATTGGAGCTTATTGTCGCCATCGAAACTTATTCTTCCCTTTGAATCCTTTCTTAAATCTCCATGAATTTTTATAACATTTCTACTCCTAATCTTATCAGACAAATCTCGTCCGTTTCGTACAATACTAGGTAAATTCGGAATGCAAGACCCCAATATGTCAATTGTAAATTCTATCAGATTTTCATAGTTTGTCGTATATATGTTTTGAAGTTTGTTTAACAACAAAAGCTCTTTATGGGCAGTGAATTTTGTTTCAGGGACTTGTTCTTTCTCTTGATCACCAATTTTCAGGACAATCTTCTTCTCGGAATTAAAAGTCGCATAAGGGATTCTACTTTCAATATAAACTTCTAAAGATTCTCTAAACCCTTTCTTCTGAATGTATTTAGAGACTAATTCGAGATAATCTTCATGTTTGCATATTTCTGAAATATATTCATCTCGAATTGTTTCTTTTAGTTTTAGATTAGGTAAAACTCCATAGGACCGATGTAGATAATTGTCATAATGTCGATTTATGTCTATTTCATACAATTCCCCAACCATATCATGAATAAGTTCTCCCCAACCCAAAAATGAATCCGAAACATTTTTTGAAAACCCAGCACCAACTAACGCAGACACTAATCCTTTATCGTAGTGCTCTTTCAGCTCTTCAAGGATGTCCTTTTCTCTTTTTTCCATAACCTATAAAGAATTTCAAATCTTAAACACCGTCTCATCCCCGCATATGTTCCGAATCTTCATGCGCTTTGGCTTTTCGTCGCAACGGATGGTGGCATCCCAAAAGTCTTGGGTTTTCACGCCGTTGCGGATGACATAGCCGAGTTTGTCTATCTTGATTTCCGCGTCGCTGTGCCACGGGGATTGCTTGTCGGCGTTGGTGCAGTCGAGGCTGACCCATTCGATGGTTTCGAGGCCTTCATCGCTGA
>JAEEGI010014628.1_pt1 | contig 16467 bp, 14 predicted proteins | sample 8958751 | NCBI WGS metagenome assembly JAEEGI01 (sample SAMN16246545, study PRJNA631951) | gut metagenome | biome: gut microbiome; feature: rumen; material: KS-attached | host: Bos | place: Iran: Karaj | collected 2018-10
AGGTGTAGCCGTCATCACAGAGGCTACGACGATGGAGCAGATGAAGAGTCTGGCTAATCAGATTGAGCAACGTTGGGGCATCAAGACGAAAGCTATTTATGCTCACCTTGACGAAGGACATGAGCATCTTGTTACAGACAAGGATCATCAGCAAGGAAAGTATCTTGATTCCGCAGAAGGTTCGACAATCTTTCTATGGAACCACCATGCTCACTATGTTTTCGATTGGACTGATCATGAGACTGGCCAGTGTATCAATCTAAACCGTCATGATATGTCGGAACTTCAGGACATGTTGGCCAACGCCCTCAAAATGGAACGTGGCAAGAAAAGTGACAAGAAATGGCGCGACGCTCATACTTTTAAGGCTGAGCAGGAAGCCATACGTGCCAAAGAGGTTGCAGAATATACGGAACGTAAGAAAGAAGAGTCGAGGCAGATCCAGAAGAAAATAGAGGCTGGTAATAGTAAGTTGACCAAACTTCAGGAAGCCATTGACGAATTGCTTTCTGCTACAAGTGTTCCTGAGGAAGAGCTGGAGGCGGTGCCATTTGCTGATATGACATTCTCCTTCCAAGGTTCAAAGGAACCGTTGACCGTTAAAGACCTTATTGACATGACATTGTCACGACTTGACCGGGAAATCAGGACACCCATTCCTATGTTGAAGCGTGAAGAATGGCAGAAGGAACGCAATGCCAGGGCTAAAGAGATTGTAACCACCCTTCAGAGCCAGTTACTCAGCGTATCGAAACTGCACAAGAAGAAAATCAATGATGTCGGCAAGAAGATGTATCTCGATGTCAAACAGAAGATCGCCTTAGCTGTTGAAACAGATAAGGAGAATATGGCTTTGAGACAACGCATCTCGGAACTCGATGAAAGAGCAGTAGCCCGTGAGAAAAGTAGAGCGGATGCCGCAGAACAGAAAGCACAGGAGCAGACCATAAGAGGTAATCGTGAAGAGAAGAGAGCCAATGAAGCGGAAAGCCGTCTTTCTGATATAGAGCGTTTCATCCGTATGTCAGGTGCATCAGAGGCTTACGAGCATTGGAACTCTCTCCATGAGGTTGTCAAGAAAGCGGCTCAGGCCTTGGCTGATTGGGCTCATAGTACAGCATCCATTTTCAATCATGACGATGAACGCACCATTGGCCAGGGCATCATTGCCCAATGCCAGCTTAACGGTCTCAATCCTTGCCAAGAGTCTGATCGCATGAAGGCTGCAAGCAGTATCGCTGATATGGCGGATTCCATTGTTGGCAGTATCGGCAGATTCCAATGGGACATCGCTGTAACACGTATAGGCCAGCTCGCATCAGAAATGAGACTCTCAACAGGTGGTCAGTCCATTGGTGGCAGTAATAGCAATGCAGACGAGCTGACAAATTGGGATGGCACCAAGAAACGAGGACTTGGATTGTAATTGCTTATTATGGAAGGACGGGATTCGTTTTCTCGTCCTTTTTACTTTTTTTACGCTGTTTTCTCCAATTATATTTGCTTCCTTTCAATATTTTTGCTATATTTGCACACGAAACGTCAAATATTCAACAAATATCTACATAAAACAATGGAGAATCCGCATTACAACCGCATCAAAGCAGTATTGGCAGAGAAAGACAAAACTGGAACCTGGCTTTCTGAAAAGATGAATAGGAACTTAGGAACTGTGTCACGCTGGATGACCAACAAGGTACAGCCATCTGTGGAACAACTCTACGAAATTGCACGTCATCTTGACGTGGATGTGAAGGATTTATTGGTGTCGTCAAAGTAATGCATTACTGATTTGTTCATATGGCTATAGTTAAATTTGTTTCAGACAAAGATTGCCAAGTCTTCATTGATATGGAACTCGCTGGCAAGGTTGCGTCAGAATCTATGTTAAAGATAACATTGGAGACAGGTGGCTACCTTATACAAGTAAAAGATGAAAATGGTAATCTTATCAAAGAGTATGATTTGGAGATAAAGCCCTCAGATAATCAGCTACTACAAAAAATAGATGGTGCTAACAATAAGCTGGATGATATCATTGAGAACTTGAAGAACGACTCATCTTTAGTTTTTCATTGTGATAGAGCCTCTTTCTGTCATAATGGTTTGTATGGCTTCGTAGATAAGAAGTTGAATGTCGTTATTCCTCCTATATATTATTCGGTTAACGAATTTGTTGATGACAAAGCATTCGTAGTTCGTGATTTTCCTGATGGAAGAAAGACTACAATGATAGATAGTGATGGAAACATATTTTTCAATAGATGGTTTGATTATATTGGAGAATCTGATGAAATAATCCTTTTAGGAATAGATAACAGAATTATTGTTTACTCGAAAACGAAATGCGATAAAGTTGCTGAGTACTTTAATGCCGGATATGATTATAAAGCCGATTATGTTCCTGTTTATAAGGAGAATAACACCATTACGCTGTTTGGCTATATAAACTTTGCAGGCGAAGAGGTTCTCCCTTTGGTTTTTAATTGGGTGGGAAATTTTAATGAACAGGGTAAATCAGAGGTAGAATTATTTGGTAGACATATTACAATAGATAAACGCGGTTTTATTGATGGTATTGATAAGCAAGGTAGATACTTATATGCTGGATGGAAAAATACTCCGGATGAAATAAGAGACATGTTCTATTTTTATGAAAACCGCAATTGGGATTGGTTTGGTGAATATCAACCTTTTGGGCCTATTATGTGGAAATTTTTTCCCATTTGGCAAGGCAATAAATGGAATGTAAAAGCATCTACATGTCTTATTGGAACTGCTGATAATAAAGAAAGAGCCTTTCTCATAGAATGTGACTATATCCTAAATATGGGAACTGGCTTTTGTGTCTGCAAGACTGGGGAAATAGTCAAAGTAATTATTGCAGACATAATAGAAGAAGGTTTTTTTGAATTTTCATTTGTTGCAGATAATGTAAAACCAATATTAAGGACAGATAAAGCTGTCAATGGTGATGATCCAATATTTCCAGAAGCATTTCAAGTGTATTACGACAACAAGACGGAAACAATAGATATGAATACGATACTAACAAATAGTAAACGGTATGGTTACAATCGATATAGTTGACAACTACTTTGATCATTACAAACTAATTAAGTATGATGACTCAAATCTAGCAGAATCAATAGAAAGGTATAACAAATGGTATGATTCTGCATTGGAGTTATTTTCTCATTATTTTCAGCCAGGAAATGCTTACTATGACAAGTTCGCCTCTGTTGATAATAGTGGTAATGGTTATGTTTTACATAACAATTTTAATTCCATAAGAAGTGCTTATATAGTTTTGGCAAATATGATAAAGAATGATATGGCTAGAAAAGATATAAATAAAAGTATTGATAAGAAAAAAGTATTTGTCGTTCATGGTCATAACGTGGCTGTTAAAGAAGAAGTTGCAAGATTCCTGGAACACATAAAACTCTTGCCTATCATCCTCCATGAGCAAGTTGATAAAGGTCGAACAATTATAGAAAAATTTGAAGCTAATGCTGAGGATGTGGACTTTGCTGTTGTTTTATTGACAGCAGATGACAAAGGAAAGGCTAATAATGGAAAAAGCTATAATTCACGTGCTAGACAGAATGTAATTTTTGAGATGGGCTATTTTATTGGAAAACTCTCAAGAGGACACGTCTTTTTATTACTAGAAGCTGGCGTAGAGGAACCAAGCGATTTGGAGGGAATTGTATATACTTCACTTTCTGACAACTGGAAAATTAAACTATTTAAGGAGTTACAAGACTGTGGATACAAAATAGACCCTAATGATTTACTGTAATCTCATTATAACAATGGAATGACTAAACAAATGGAAATTAAAACATATTATGGAGATTGGGATCCAAAGCTCAATGTGGGACTTATCTGGGAATGTGAAGAAGATAAAGACTTTGGCGTAGTTGTAGGATATAGAATAGAAAAAATATCAGCTTCTGTATCTTGCAAAGACTTTGGTCCAAAATTATACTATTTCAAAAAAGACAAATCTGTAGTAAAGTATCGATATGATATAGTAATCTTTTTATTGACTAAAGAATATGAATTGGAAGTAACAGAAGTACTAGACATATCGGAGTACAAATTAGTTTTTCCGACTTCAAAGAACTATTCTCCATCTCGAAGAGCTGATGGAATATATCATCATGATAGTGTATGGGAGGAAATTGAAAAAGGTGTCCCAATAATTGAAACTGGAGATTTGAAAAAAATGCATTTACCAAAAATCATTTCTACCGATAGCCAAGGACTACCCTCACGCATAGAATTATATGAAGGGTTAGCTATTGAAAATCAAGAGCTTTTAATCAATAGCTATCTTGACTATAAAAAGCATGGTGGTGGTGAATGGCCAACAAATGACCAAATAAAGAGCAAAGTCAAAGAAATAATCGAATATGTCAATAGTTTAGATTCTGAGAAGATAATCCATACTTATTGTGTAGGAAGAGCTGGATATTTAGTCAAAAGAGCGGGCAGAGATGACCACTTTCATATGACAAACTATAAAACTATTCAAACGCGAGATAAATATATACATAGTTTAGTAGAATTGTTACACGAAGAAAACTACTGTTTAGGTTCCAATGCAGATGAAGATTATGATATTATTGACAAAGATTTGACTGATGCTGGTATTAAGTCTGCTTTATCAAAATATTCAAAAGAAGATCACGTCGCATACTTGATTGCAGATTACTATAATGGAATTGAAAATGATCTTTTTTATGCAGAATGCTACCAAAATCAAAAACCATTCTATTATAACACTCGATGTATAGAAAACGAAATAAAAATTTCAATAGGAAGAAATGCAAGGTCTATGACTTTTACATTCAATGAAGAATGCAAGAAATGGACACTAGAAAGGTATAAAGAATTTATTAGTCAGTTCAATCAAAAGAAATGGCCCAATTATTCATGGTAATTAACTGAATAAGTGGAAATATACTCACAGAGTGTCAGACATATTGTGAGCACAAGAAGTAAATATTTTTAAGGAGGTATAATTATGAAATACTTAACAAATTTGTGGCAAAGCAATCGTAGTGTTCATATAGGGCTTGTGGCAAAATGTGAAAAGTTTGATGATTACGGACTACTATTTGGATTCCGCAAAGCTCCTTATGGTGATAGCAAACAAAAAGCAAGAGAGCATAAAATATTTTACTTTGAAAAGGATAAGAATTTCGAAATAGAGAGAAATACTTTAGTCACATATCTATCCTTTGATTATAATTCTTTTTCTCCAAAGGCAGAACGTGTATATCCCTTAGTGGAGTTAATCTCACATCACGACAACGGAGGAATATTGAGAGAAGATTGTAGGTATCATGACGATGTAGCTTGGAGACTAATAAATGAAGAGAAGCCCTTCATAGATTATTACGATCGAGATTGTATTATTTACTATCCAACTATAGATAATGATACATGCTTCATATGGGAAGGATTATGGGGAGTCGGGATGTACTGGAACATAGAAGGATATATATACAAGATGTGGGATGAAATAATGAAGACTAATTGTAAAGGATGGACTTTTTGGCCATCCTTAGAAGAAACCGCTAAGAAAATAAGTGAATTTACGCAATATATAGATTCAATCAATGCCAATGATATTATCGATACTTATGAGATCCATAGAAAAGAATGGTATCACAGTCGCCAAGGGAAAGATGAAGATTTTTTTCACGTTGATATTGTTCCCCATCTTCATAGCGATGACAAATATCTTCAATCTTTGTTGCCGCTAGAAAAGAATGAGGATTATATAGAAGTATCACCTGGTGAGAGACATAATTATAAGAACGGTACAGATTTCCTTGAGGAGGAAACAAAAGCTGCAAAAAACAAAGCGAGATTAGAGTACTCAAAAGAATATCATTTAGCATATCTTATTAGAGATTTTTTTGGCGAAGCGAATGAGAAAGAATTATATCTGACACGTCTATATAAAGACATCTATTATCAATTTGACGTAGAAAAAGCGAATGCGGTCTTAGACAAATTCAGAGGAAGAATTGATGATGTACGTTTTCGAATATTATTAGATAAATATAATGAATGCAAAGAAGATATGGTATCTAAAGGAAATATATAAACGATTGGTGCGCTACGATGGTGCCATTTCGCCGATATTATCAATTTGGAGTTCTATAACGATTAAAAAAGAAAATGATTGCTTATGAAGAAAAATTTTGTTGTATTTATGGCTATAATGATGATTGCCATAATGGGATGCGAAAATGAGTCGGCAAAATATAGCATGTCGACTCCGTATGAGATCAATCACTATATTGACACAATATCAGGACAACTGATTCTCACAACGGTTTGTAATTCTAATGATAATGGAGAATTGTCTGTTAGCACTCTTTCGTTAGGGAAGGTCGATTCTACGAAATGGAGTAGATAGAGTATAGAAGGTTTATATATGGGGATATTCGACAAAAATAAAATGGAGACATCCATGTTGGGGGCGATTGTGGGCGATATAATCGGCTCTGTATATGAGTTCACAAATACGAAGTCAACGGAGTTTGATTTATTCACGCCATGGACGAAATTCACAGACGATTCTGTTATGACCTTGGCTGTGGCGAAATGGCTGGTGGAAGACAGTGTGCATACCATACATTATTTAATATATTGTATGCAAGAACTTGGCAACCTCTATCCCAAAGCTGGATATGGTGGCAATTTCACGAGTTGGCTCAGAGAGGACGACCCTCAGCCATATAATAGTTGGGGTAATGGATCCGCCATGAGAGTAAGCCCTGTTGGACTATATGCCCAAACGATTGATGAAGCTTTGGCACTTGCAGCCCTTACCGCTTCAGTAAGCCATAATCATCCTGAAGGTGTAAAGGGAGCACAAGCTATAGCGGCTTGTGTATTCCTATGTAAAGAAGGAAAAACAAAACAGGAAATAAAGGAGTTTGTAGAAAATACGTTTGATTATGATTTAAACAGAACTATTGCGGGTATAAGATCAAAATACGATTTCGATGTCTCTTGCCAAGGTAGTGTACCAGAGGCCATTATTGCTTTCTTGGAAGGCAATTCTTTCGAGGATGTAATACGTTTGGCAATTTCTCTTGGTGGCGATTCTGACACAATAGCCTGTATGGCAGGTGCAATAGCCGCCTGTTGCTATGAGATTCCAAAAGAAATAGCTGAGAAATGTGATAGCTTATTAACAAAGGATCTGAAGACTATCATGGAGGGTTTTATAAATCTTATTGAGAGTAAATAATAAGAACATGACAGGTAGCAGATTCTTGTCAACCCATATAAAATAATTGTATTATGAAACTAGGTAATCCCCTAATTCTAACTTGCCCGTTCTGTGGCAAAGAGAAAGAAATCATGTCATTAGTTTCCGGGAACACTTTTGACTCAGAATTATGGTCTGACAATAAGCAGATAGCCCCAATGCTGCTAGAAATTTCCTATATCCAGAAATGTCCCCATTGCGAAAAATATTACATCACGGGAAGATTGGGAAGACAAGCTGTTAAGATTGCTAAAGAGGGCTGCAGCTATGAGGAAGGACATCTGACATTTTCAGAAATGAAGGAAGCTTTCGCACAATTATCCGAAGAAGGTTTTATTAACGAAAAAGAAGAAAGCAATGTGCGTATGATGCTGCATCATACATATAATGACTATTATTATAGGAATATTGACAAGAAGGACATCCTCGAAGAAGACAAAAAACTTTTTTGTAAAAATGCCCTTTGGTTAATCAACAATCTGATTACAGACAATGTAATGAAAGCAGAATTCTATCGGGAAATTGGTGATATGGAAACCGCAAAAAACATTCTAGATTCGATTGTTGTTGAGGATGGCTTCCAGAAGCAGATTGTTTCCTCCATTCGAAATAGATTAGAAGTCAATAATAATGAGGTATTTAAAATACGATAGTCATGGGTTCTTTTGGATGTGTAACATGGGTGACATGTATAAGCCCATATATATTATTGACAAATATGCAGGTGTAGATACGGGAAGCAATTTTTAGCAGGAGATTCTATCAAACGAGAATAAAATTTGTAACTTTGCAAACGAAATATGAATATGGACGAGAAAAAGATAAAAGAGACATTGCTGAAAGGTGAGCGAGTAACACTTGAATGCAAGAAAGCGAAGTCTGAGGTGCCAAAATCTGTCTGGCAAACGTATTCGGCTTTTGCCAATACCATTGGGGGATTGATTCTTCTTGGTGTGGATGAAGTCCTGCAAGAGAAGGATTTCAGTAAGCGATTCCAAATAATTGGTGTGGATGAACCGCGCAAGATAATCACAGATTTTTGGAATACTATCAACAGCGACAAGGTGAATGAAAACATTCTTGTTGACAGCGATGTGGAGATAGTCAACATGGGTGGGGTTGAGATTGTATGCATCCGTATTCCACAGGCTGATTGGAGAGTAAAACCAATCTACTTAAATGGTAATGTATATAAAGGTACGTATAGGCGCAACAACGAAGGAGACTATCACTGTACAGAGGCCCAAGTAAAGGCGATGATACGTGACTCTAATGCTGACGGCAACGATAGCATCCTGATAGAATACTATGGTATGGATGACATTGATCCAGACTCGTTGCGCCAATATCGTACCGAGTTCAGACAGGAGAATAGCACCCACGTCTGGAACAGGGATGACGACAAGACTTTCCTCAGAAATCTTGGTGGCTACACCGAGGACAGGCAAACTGGCAAGGAGGGGCTGACATTGGCAGGCCTAATGATGTTTGGTAAGGGGCTTGCCATTAGAGACAGGTTCTCGAACTTCCGTATGGATTATTTGGATATGAGTCATCTAGTGGGTGACGAACGTTATCATGATCGCCTAACATACGATGGACTTTGGGAGAATAACCTCTATCAGTTCTTCCGCATTGTGTCACCAAAGGTTCAGTTCGACCTTCCGAGACCATTTAAGTTGGAAAAGGGAGGAAAAAGAAATGATGATACGCCACAGCATGAAGCAGTACGTGAAGCCTTTACCAATGCCATAATCCACTGCGACCTGATGATGGATGCTGGTATTCTGAGGATAGAGAAACATGACGACCGTCTCTGCTTCCGTAATCCAGGACTGCTAAAACTGCCTGTAGAGACGATTTATCGAGGTGGAAACTCAAAGGCTCGTAATCCAAAAATTCAGAATATGCTTCGGATGATTGGGTTTGGCGAGAATGTTGGCTCAGGATTCCCCAAGATTATTGCTGCATGGAAAGAAACCAATTGGGGTGAGCCACAACTGCTGAATAAACTGGATGTTGACGAAGTAGAGTTGGTGTTACCAGTACCATCTCCTAAGGCCACTTCTGATATTGCACCTGCAAATGCACCTGCAAATGCACCTGTAAAACTTAACAAAACGCAGATTGCTATTGTTAAAGCAATGATAGATGATAATAGTGTCACATATGATAATCTAAAAGATATTGTAGGAGTTGACAGATCTACTATTACACGTAATATTAAAGTATTAAAAGAAAAAGGTGTTATTCGACGTGTTGGTGAAGATAAAGATGGGCATTGGGAGGTACTGATCAGCATAGGAGATTGCAACAAGTAAATGGCAATCTGCTGATTTCCTGTTTATAAAACAGTAGAAAAAATAGTACCTTATTTGTACCATAGTTTTGTAACTTACTGATATACAGCATCGGTGAATTTCGAGGAGGTAAAGTAATTCACAAGTATTACCAGATAGGAATCGTGCAGACCGATGGGGTCTGCACGATTTTTTTGTGGGCAATTAGAATCTATACTGCAACTTGAGATTCACGGCATGGCGGTTTACCAGCGCATCGCTACAGAATGCATCAAACATGTCATGCCAATCAATTCCCAGATTCCATCTCGTTCCTAACAGCTTATTCACAGACAGACAGCCATACACCGGAACGCCTGTAGCCTCGTATCTTGGCGTATTCTTGGTATAGTATATCACCTGCATCCCGATCTGCCACTCATGAGGGAGATAAGCCGTCGGGGCTAATCGGAATGCAGCATAGCCTCCGCTCTTTGTCGCATATAGATTGGCACCGCCTTTCAGACTCAGCCAATCCTTTTTCCAATATACCGATGCGGCCAACTCCGTGAGATTCTCGCTGTCTTCAATGACAAAATGACTGGCCTCTGCCTTTAGCGTGAACTTCTGCCTGCTATAGGCATAAGCCAGTTTCACCTGATTGATAGCCCTTTCATCCAGCTGTCCCTGAATCTTCAACCATTCTTCATCGAGCGAAGCGGCGGAGCCGGTTACTCCATCAAGAATCGTTTTGTCATCCATAAAGAGAACTATGTAGGAAGGGTTATAGTATTTGCGATAATAGCCCAACTGAATCTGATTGCGATTATCTGGAACATAGACGACGCAGGCATTCGCATTGTCACGGGTGTCAGAATACTTTTGGCTGTCATCCTTTTCCATTAATCTATAGTTATAGAACATCACGCGATTGCCAATCGTAAACTTCCACTTAGGCAGGGAATAGGTGAACTGCAGATAGATATCATTGTTGAAGACATCCCAACTCCTGTCCGTATGCTTTTGCCTGGTCATGAGGAAATCGCCCTCAAAGCCCAGCATCATGGACAGCCGTTTGGTCACCAGAGGCGTATTCAGTTCAACGGTATACAATGGCAGCTTGTTGGAGAACAACGGATCGCTGGCATACTGATAACTGCCCACGATGAGCAGTTCGGTACCCAGATCATTGAAGGTGTGGAAGTATCTCGCCCTGCCCATGACCTTTCGTGAAGCACCTGAAGAAGAGCCCAGATACTGCTGGGTGAAGTAAGTCAGCAGCTTGTTTCTGTCATCAAACCGATTCGTCATGTGAAGCGTCAGATACTCATTGTCCCCACCCCTATAACGATAAGAGGCATTGGCATAGAGATCGGTATGCCGACTGCCGTATAGCGCATTCACGGTACCATTACCTTCTGTATCCTTGCCAAAGCTTACTTGTCCCTCCACGAAACCTTCCAACGAATCAGGCATCACCATGTTGATATCCAGCACTTTGCCCATGCCGATGGAGCCCTTGGCCACGCCTGTATTGTCGCAAACCTGAATCCTGGCAATATCCTTGGCTTTCATCTGGCTCAGGATCAGCCTCGTGTCGCCATTCATCGGGCTGTTGTCGATACGGAGACTATAATCGGAGATGACATCCTCGTAACCAACGATCATCAGGTCTGGCATCATCTGGAGGATATCCATCAACGTCTCTTCTCCCGTCAGCTCCATTCGCTGGGGATAAATCATCGTCCTGTCTGCCTTAATCTCTATGACGGGTAGACTATCCTCAGCAAGCATAGAGGCTGAGAAGAGCAGGAATCCTATTACTATGAGTATTTGCCGATGCATACGATTGGGGATTATGCACAACACGATGAAGACTTACAACAGATTCAGGAAGAGGGAGATGATGCCGGTATTGATCAGATCGGCGAACATGGCGCCGATGATGGGGACGATGAGGAAAGGCTTGACGGTATAGCGGTATTTGTAGCATACAGCACTCATGTTGGCCATCGCATTGGGGGTGGCACCAAGGCCGAAACCACACATTCCGGCACAGAGGACGGCAGCGTCGTAGTCGCGGCCCAACAACGGGAATGCCACAATGTAGGCAAACATGGCCATCATAACGACCTGGGATACCAGGATGACGATCAGCGGAAGGGCCAGACTTTGAAGCTCCCAAAGTTTGAGGGAGATCATGGCCATACCAAGGAAGAAAGACAGGCAGATATTACCGACACTGATGATTCGCTCCATATCAAGCAACTTTTCCGCCTTCTCCCACTTACCTTCGTCCTTATAGCTGACGAATCCTATGGTGTTACGAGTGATGGCTGCCAAGATCAAAGCACCGAAATAAGTTGGGAACGTGATACCCGTCTTTGTGAACAGCCAACCCAGTATGGTGCCGCCGCCCATAACCAGGAAAATGCAATAAAAAGCCTTGGCATACTGCTGGAACTCCTGTTCGTTCGTACTGATGCGCTTTTTACGACCCGTTGGCGAAGCCTCGTCGCTCTCGATACCAGCCATAGCGGGGTCAATCTCGTCATCTTTCGGCTGCACCTGTTCATGCGTCAGTTTCGTGCGGATAATCCGCTCTGCCAACGGGCCGCCTATCATGGAACCTGCAATCAGGCCGAAGGTTGCGGCAGCCATTCCGATGGTGCCTGCACCTTCGAGTCCCATTCCTTCGAGCACACTCGCAAATCCGCCTGCCGTACCGTGTCCGCCTGTCATGGATATGCTGCCAGCAGCCATACCTATCAAAGGATCAACCCCCATGAGACGGGTAATTCCCATTGGCATCAAATTCTGCAGAGCAATAATGACAACCAGCAGTACAAGCATGATCACCAGAAGTTTGCCGCCTTGCTTCAATACCTTGAGATCGCTCTGGAAACCAACACTGGTAAAGAACGCCAGCATGAAGACATCCTTCAGCGTTCCATCGAACGACACCTCTATATCGAACCAACCATACAGGGCCAGAGTGATCAATGAAAAGATGATACCACCGCTTACCGGCGACGGCACGCAGAATTTCTGCAGGAAAGCGACTTTACGCGTTAAAATCATACCGACGATGAGGGCCAAAGCTCCGATGCCGGCAGTTTGTATCATGTCTAGTTCAATACTTGTCATGCGTAATTCATTGTTTTAAAGATTAGTACCCGTTATTGGTGATACAAAGATACAAAAAGAATGTTGAATCTGTATCATAATTGCTCGTATCTTATGTTTTTTTATGATTTTCTTTTGGCATGTTCAGGAAGTAATTTTCAGCAAGAAATATTCAGCATAATGTAAAGTTTCAAGCTTTATAGTCATTTAGAAAATTGAAATTTTAGTCTGAAACACATAAAAATCTATTCAACTCTACACAAAAGTTATCTATTTTGTTGTATATCAATGTTTTGATGTCAAATCAACTATACACTAACTATTCACAAACCCTTCACAAACTCTACACTAACTTTACACAAAAATGGGTGTTTTTGGCAAATAGAGCGCCAGCAACGTGCTAGTTTGAGCGTAAGTGATGGGGCTTTTATCGGCAGAAGAATGGGAGGTTGACAGAAGATGATTATAAAATTCTCTAGAGAATTTAGCAATTTGCTTACGGGTAACTGATGGTTTGTCGTAATGTAAGCATGCGTTTGTCGTTATGTAACTATGGGGTTGTCGTTATGTAAATTGGTAAGAATCGGAAGTGGAGAGGCTGTGTAGAATGACCGGAGGGGCTGTGTAGAGTTAGTGAAGGGTTAGTGTAGAGTTAGTGAATAGTTAGTGTATAGATGAAAATTTGTAAATAGCTGTATTACAAGCGTTTAGACACATTTAGTGTAGAGTTGACTAGAATTTTGCAAATTTCGCCATTGTAGATTGCGCTGCTGATGCAAAGAGGGCGTAGCAAATGACTGCTACGCCCTCTTTGGGTTTATGTTAAGAGACGCTTTTACTCTGTACTGGCGTTCTCGGCATCGATGGCCTTGATCTTCTCGCGGACGAGATTCATGTCGTCCTTCAGCTTCTGCACCTTGCGGTTCATCTCGTCGATCAGACTGTTGCCCTTCTTCGAGCTGGCATTGAGGAAGCCGAGGTTGTTCTCGTAGGTCTGAACCTCCTGCTTGATAGCCTCATACTGGCGGAACAAGCGGGCGCGCTCGTTGTCGAGGGCATTCTCGCCACGCTCAGCCACCTGCTTCAGATTCTGCTTGAAGTTGTTCAGGCGCTTCTTGGCCACGCTGATGTTCAGCTCCTTATAGAGCTTGTCGAGCACGGCATGATACTCCTCGTAAACCTTATCCTTCTCCTTGAATGGCACGTGGCCGATGGCATTATATTCCTCCACCAGCGCCTGCACTTTCTCCTGGACATTGTCGCCGGCCTCTTCTGCGACGGCCTTCAGCTTGGCGATGACCTCACGCTTCTTGCTCAGGTTGGCATGCTCCTCGCTGTGCTGCCCTACTCCAGCGGCCTTACGGGCCTCGAAGAACTTGTTGCAGGCACCCAGGAACTCCTCCCACAGCTGATCGCCCAGCTTCTTAGGCACCATGCCGATGGTCTTCCACTCTTTCTGCAGAGCCACCAGCTTGTCGCTCGTCGACTTCCAGTCTGTCGAGTCTTGCAGCGCCTTGGCTTTCTCAATCAGGGCACGCTTCTTCTCGGCATTATCCTTAAAGGCATCCTTGAGATTACGGAAATACTCTGCCTTGCGTCCGAAGAAGTCGTCGCAGGCAGCACGGAAGCGCTCGAAGATCTTCACGTTCATCTTCTGCGGGGCAAAGCCGATGGTCTTCCACTCCGTCTGCAGTTCGATGATCTGCTTGGTATGCTTTTCCCAGTCACCGCTGCCCTTGTTCTCTTCGGCAGCAATGGCCTCAACCTTCTCGCAGAGCGCCGTCTTGCGGGCCAGATTATCCTCCTCCTTGGCACGGATGCCCTCGAAATGCTGCTGATGACGCTTGTTGATGACGGTAGAAGCTGCCTTGAAGCGATTCCATATCTCCTCACGCAGTTCCTTGCTGACAGGGCCGATCTCACGGTATTCCTGATGCAGTTTCTGCAGCTGGTGGAAGGCGCTGATGACATCCTCCTCGTCGGCAAGCTTTTCTGCCACCTCACAGAGATGCTGCTTGGCTTCGAGATTCTTCTTGAAGTCGAGTTCACGGGCCTCGCTGTTCAGACGAAGCATGTCATAGAACTGCTCCACGTAGAGCTGATAATTGCGCCAGAGCTCGTTGGCCTTCTCGGCAGGCACGTTCTTGATCTCGCGCCACTGCAGCTGTAAGGCCTGAAACTCCTTATAGCTCTTGTTGGCTTGCTCCGGGGTCGTAATCATGCCCTTGATCTGCTCGATGATCGCCAGTTTCTTGGCCAGATTCTCCTGTTTCTCGGCTTCCTGCTCCTTCAGGAGCTTCGCACGCTTTTCCTTGATGATACCCATTTCGGCCTTGAAAGCCTCTTCGGTTTCATCAGGGGCAATCTGATACTGTTCGGGATCACCGCCGGCTTCGATGTAGGCCTTGATCTGGGCCTCGCGCTCAGCGACATGCAACTTGTAGAAGGCAGTCTTCAGATAGTCTACCTCATCCTTCTGAGGGGCTTCGTCACCATGGGCGATTTCTCTCACTCGTTCCAGAATCTCTGACTTGGATTCATAGACCTTGCGAGGCTGTTCCTCTACCGCTTCATTGATTACTTCGTTCTGACCCTGTTCTTCGGCTGGAGAAGCGGCTGCGCCATTGACGAGGGTGTTGTCTTGAGAGTCCATCATTTAACTTTTTTAGTTATTGACTATACGTATCATGGTGCTAGCACCATCATCACTATAGCCCCACAAGCGTCTGCATGCAGGCTATTTGGGTTCAAAGGTACGAAAAAAGTAAAGAATTAAGCCTAAAATAAAGTTAAAAGATGCTAAACGAGCCGTTTGTGGCGGAAAAACCACCATGCCATTGCCGAAATACCCACCGAAACTACCATCGCGAAGAAGAAGCCCCAGGGTTTTTCCTCCATGCCGTTCACCAGATTCATACCGAACATAGAGGTGACGAGTGTGGGGATCATCATGATGATCGTGACGGAGGTCAGCGTACGCATCACCGTGTTCATATTGTTGTTGATGATGCTGGAATATGTGTCCATCGTCGACTCCAGGATATCGGAATAGATGCTGGTGGTCTCTCGGGCCTGCGACATCTCGATATTGACGTCTTCGATCAGGTCGGCATCGAGTTCATCGATCTGGAGTTTGAACTTCAGTTTCTGCATCAGGTTCTCGTTGCCCCGGATAGAAGTCTGGAAGTAGGTGAGCGAGTCTTGCAGACGACTGAGACCTATCAGACTCTCATTGTTCACCTCACGGTCGAGATTGCGCTTGGCCTTATCGATGAGCATCGAAATCTGCTTAAGACGCTTCAGATACCAGACGGCACTGGAGAGGAACAGGCGGAAGATCATGTCGACATGATCCGTAAAGCCCTCATTGCGCTTCTGCTGGTAAGACACAAAGTCGATCATCATGTTCGTCTCGTAGTAGCAGACGGTGATGGTGACGTCGCGCTTATGGATGATACCCAGCGGCACGGTGGTATACGGTGTTCTCGACCGTATCTCCTTGACATAGGGGATACGGAGGATGATGAGCATCCAACCATCGTCGTATTCATAACGGGCTCGCTCATCGGTATCGCTGATGTCCGACATGAAATAATCGGGAATGTTGAACTTCTCTTCGAGTTCGCGCTGGTCATCTTCGGTGGGGCATGTCACCTGTATCCAGCAATTGGGCTGCCACTCTGTGAGCTGGCTCAGTCCGCCTTGGGTGTTCCAGAAAGTCTTCATTGTGCTAATCCTTTTTTCGTTTGTGAAATGGTT
>JAEEGI010014635.1_pt1 | contig 16462 bp, 10 predicted proteins | sample 8958751 | NCBI WGS metagenome assembly JAEEGI01 (sample SAMN16246545, study PRJNA631951) | gut metagenome | biome: gut microbiome; feature: rumen; material: KS-attached | host: Bos | place: Iran: Karaj | collected 2018-10
TTCTCTTCTTCCGTTTTGCAATTGTTTAATATTTCTTCTCTCTTTTCAGCATTAATAATAAAAGCTTCGTTACAGCCCGTTAAAATACCGCGATAAATCTGAATATCCCAATCTCTTAACGGAATCCCTACCGCTTCAATCTTTCTTTTTATGCTTAATTCGATGGGAGAAAGAATGACCCAACTATCACTAGAAGTAAAACTACACTTAGTTATATTCTCTTCTTGCTTAACAAAATCGCTGGATTATATGAATCATTGTTGTCATTTTGAGTAATACTGCGAATATTACACTTTTAATCTTTTAACAATCAGCAAGGAGTAATAACAATGGTATACGGATATATTAGAGTCAGTAGTGACAAACAAACGGTGGAGAATCAAAGATTTGAGATTAAAAATTTTTGCTTGAGACATTCCCTAACAGTCGATGGTTGGATAGAAGAAACAATTAGCGGAACCAAAAACTATGATAAAAGGGAATTAGGAAAATTATTAAGAAAAATCAACAAGGGTGATCTTATTATTTGTGCAGAGCTTTCAAGATTGGGCAGAAATCTTTTTATGATTATGGAAATCTTAAATATATGTATGTCAAAAGAGTGTAAAGTTTGGACAATTAAGGATAATTATAGACTTGGTGAAGATATACAGAGTAAAGTTTTAGCATTTGCCTTCGGTTTATCTGCAGAGATAGAAAGAAATCTAATAAGTCAAAGGACAAAAGAAGCATTAGCCAGAAAGAAAGCAGAAGGTGTAATTCTAGGCCGCCCCAAAGGAAGGAAAAGCGCCCCAGACAAATACAAGCTTTTTAAGAAAAGGGGTCTGATTAGTGAACTTATTAAAGAAGGTTTATCTCAACGCAAGATAGCGACTGTGTGTAAGGTCGACCGTAATACGTTGGCGCGTTACATAAAGAATTATTTGAATAACGAAAATAACCCGGGATTAAATTTATAAGCTTATTCAAAAAATAAATATAAATGGGACCAAGCTTAGCTTAAAAGGGACTAAGTTCAATCTAAAAGGGACCAAGTCGGTTTGTGGAGTTGTAAAGTATTACTTTACTACTGATGGCGACAGATGGTAAAGTTTAGTAAAATAAATATGCTAGTTAAAATGATAGCGATTGTAATCAAACCTGAAGGAGGTAGATATGAGAAACATTGAAGTGTCCTGGGTTGAGTTGGCTGGGCCGAAGGCGAAGGATCCGGATGAGATCGTTTTGCTGGGAGGGACTTATGGGGGTAGGGGTTGGAGCATGCGGCCTGAGGCGATGGCTATGGCGATCGACCGGGGGCTGTACAGCTTTTACGCGGTCGTGTTTGAGGAAGTGCTGCCGGTGGTTTTGGTTAGGAATGCGGTTGGGAAAGTGTGCGGGATAGGGACGAGTAAGGATGTGGGGCCGCTTAAGCTGCTGCTGACGCTGGCTAGGAGCGGTCCAGAAAAAAGCTCTGCTGATAAGAGCGTGACGGTGACTAAGACTCGGAATATCGGCGCGCGGGCGAAAAAGACCGTGGCGGTCAAGAGCTCGAAGTGAGCGATTGGGAAAGCCCCGCTTGGCGGGGCTTTTTGTTTTTGTGCGGAATGGGGGGTGAGATATGGTAAAATATCTTTTTAAACTAAAAAATAAAATGAGGATGTTTTTTATGCGTTATATCCCCCTGATGCTGGTTGTGCTGCTCTTTGGCTGCGCCAAGGAGGAGGCTGTCGTTACGAAAGAGAAGCCTGTTGTGAGAGTCGTGTGCGCTACTGTCGCGCGACGGGACTTCGTTTATAAGATCAATCTGCTGTCGACCTTGAAAGCGAGCGATTACGCTATTACGTGCGCAAGGGCGACGGGGAATCTTGACGAAGTGTGGGTGGTAAAGGGTACGCCGACGGTCAAGGGTGAGACGAAGCTCTTCCAGATCGACAAGGAGAACGCGGAAAGGTCCGTCATAGTGGCGGATCAGGATCTGAACGTGGCGAAGAGCTCTTTGGATGTGGCACGGGCTAATTTGGAGCAGGTGAAGGCGGATTTCCATGTGGATGAGCTGAATTACGAGCGGTATAAGGTGTTGCTGGAGAAAGCCGTGGTGCCCATAGAGCAGTACCAGGATTATGAGGCATCGTATTTGAAGAGCAAAGCTAATGTGGCTGTGGCGGAAGCGAACATAAAGCTGTCGGAGGATAAGGTAAAGCAGGCGGAGGCCGCTTTAGGGATCGCCAAGAAGAATCTTGAGGATACGGTGTCATTGGCGCCGTATACCGGGTATGTCGTGTGGTGCAATTATCTGGCGGGCGACTTCGTAGGAGTGGGAAGCCAGGTGTGTATGGTGGCCGATACGTACCATCTTGAAATGTGGGCGGCCGTGCCGGCGGTGTATTATTCTTTGATCACGGCTGGCAAGACCGAATTTACGGTCTACTATAAGGGCGAGAAAGTCGGGACGTATCCCATCGCGATGAAAGCCCCGACGATCGACGAGAAGCTTAGGACCTTCGACATAAAGGGGTATTTGAATAACGAGGACGGGAATTTGGTGCCGGGAACGCTGACGCAGGTCGAAATTGAGCTGCAGAGCAAGAACGGTCTGGCGGTGCCGCTGGCGTCGGTCCTGCACAGGCGCGACAACGATGTTATTTATGTGTTGGGCTCCGATGGAAAAACCGTTCGTGAGGTGCCGGTGGTGAAAGGACCGGATACCGAAGGGATGATCGAAGTGTCGTCGCCTGACATCAAGGAAGGCATGAAAGTGCTGGTGGAAGGACAGTCGCAGATCTCGGACGGGGATGTCGTCGAGGTAATGAGCAAGTAAGGGTTTGTTGTTATGTTTTTGTCAGACGCTTCTACTAAAAGGCCTGTAGCGATATCCTGCTTGCTGATAGCGCTGGTGGCGCTGGGCTTGAACGCCTATAGGAAGATCTCTTTGGAACTGCTGCCGCAGATGGATATCCCGTACGTGACGGTCTCGACGACCTGGCTGGGCGCGACGCCGTCGGATATCGAAAAAGACATAGCGAAACGTATTGAAGACGCCGTGGCCGGCGTGGACGGGCTTAAGCACATCGAGTGCTCCTGTATGGAGAATCTGTGCTATATCTCGCTGGAATTCAACCTGGACGTGGACGTCGACGTTGCCGCGGTGGACGTTAGGGAAAAGCTCGACACTATAATGGACGACCTGCCGTCGGACGCCGACCGGCCAATCGTCCAGAAGTTCAACATTAACTCCACAGCCGTGGCGAACGTCTTCATTACGGGCTCGGCGGACGTGGACGACATGTACGACTACGCGGACAACGAGCTGGGCGACCAGTTCGCGGCGCTGGGCGGCGTGTCGGACGTGACGCTGGTGGGCGGCAACGAGCGGGAAGTGCACGTTGAGATCGACCGCGAGAAGCTCGCGGAAGCGAACCTGACCACCGGGCAATTGGTGCAGAAACTGCAGGACGAGATCCTTAACCTGCCCTCCGGGCGCGTTAGGGAAAACGGGATGGAATTCTCCGTAAGGTTCGACGCGGAATACGACACCGCGGAAGAGATCGCCAATCTTGAAGTCGCGAACAACAACGGGCAGAGGATCTGCTTAAGAGACTTGGGCAGGGTCTTCATGAGCGTGGAGGAAGTCAGGCAGAGAGCTACCTTAAACGGCAGGCCGGGCGTGTTGATGAAGATCGTCAAGAAGTCCGAAGCGAACACGGTCAAGGTAGTGAAGCTCATAAGGGAGTGCTTCGAGGATCGCAAGGAACACATGCCGGAGGGCATGGAGCTCGTGTGGGTCTCCGACGACGCCAATATCGTCTCCTCGATGGTCAAAGGCGGCGTATCCGACATCATGAGCAGTATCGTGCTGTGCGCCATCATCCTTATCCTGTTCTTGGCGAACTTTAGAACGGCCGTGGTGGCGGGCGTGGCTATGCCGCTGACCGTTATCATAAGTCTGTTCTTCATTTACCTGACCGGCAACTCGCTGAATACGGCGACGCTTCTGGCTTTAGGTTTGTCGACGGGCGTTCTGGTCTCGAACTCAATCGTCGTTCTGCAGTCTATCGTAAAGCGCTTCCCGGATTTCGACGATCCCTGGGAAGCCGCCAGGGTCGGAACTGGCGACGTGGCGGTGGCGGTTCTGGCCTCCGCCGGCACCAACGTCGTCGTTATGATACCTATTTCCATGATGACGTCCATCGTGGGGCTTTTCTTTAGGCCGTTCGCCATGGCGACCTTGATCATCAACCTTGCCTCCATCTTCATCAGCTTTACCTTAACCCCGATACTGTGCGCCCTTTTCATGAAGAAAAAGGACACGGGCCTCGGCAAGGCTTTTGAGAATCTGGTGGTTGGGCTGCAGCAAAGCTTGGCGGAAACGTACGCCCGTTTCGTGGAGCTTTTGTCGCGCTCCAAGATCCTGACGGTCGTCATAGTTCTGGTCTGCCTTTTACTGCTTCTGCAGTCCCTGTCCCTCTTCGACAAGATCGGCTTCATTTTCACCGAACCTATCGACTTGGCGCGCGTCTGCGTAAAGGTCGAGTATCCGACCTACTACAACCTCGAGCACACCACCGAAAGGATTATCGCGATCGAATCGAAGCTGACGGACTTTTCCGACCTCGATTATTCGATGGTGACGATAGGCAAGGTGGACGGCGACATCCAGGAAGCTACGGAAGGCGTCTTCTTAGGCCAGATCCAGCTCTTCTTCAAGGACAAGACGCAAAGAAAGTGGAGCCTCTTCGACAGGCTTGACGAGATCAGGGAACGCTTGAAAGACGAGACCGACTGTATTCTGACCATCTCTATTCTGGACGCCATGGGCAACCAGCAGCTGCCGCTGAATCTGATCGTCCGAGGCCCCGACCTTGATATGCTGAACAAGATCGGGCTTAGGGCCCAGGAAGTCTTGGATACCGACCCGAACATCACTACGACCGACACGTCGGTAAGGGACGGCAAAGAGGAAGTAAAGATAACCCCCAACCGCGCCATCATGTCCGACTACGGACTGACGGCCCAGGAATTGGGTCTGTGCCTTAGGGCCAACATCGACGGCATCGAGGCCGCGGACTTCAGGAAAGGCGACCGCACCTACGACATCAGGGTAAAATACAAGGAGATCCCTGGCAAGAACCAGGTGAAAGACTTCACTATCCCCGCCGGCGGCAAGATCGTTATGCTGGAGACCGTCGCGGACATTCAGGACTCCTACCAGCCTAGCAAAGTCTACAGGCGCGACAAGAGCAGAGCCGTTTCCGTCATCGCCGACTTAACGGAAGGCGGGTCTCTTAGCAAGGCAATGGACAACGTCAATAACGTCCTGAAGAAAGAGCAGCTTTTGTCGGCGAACTACTCTTCCGAGTCAGCCGGTGACTCGGAATTCATGGACGAGGCGATTCCCGACTTTATTGAAGCGGCCATCATGGCGGTCTTTTTGACCTTCCTGACGCTGGCGGCTATTCTGGAATCCTTCACGAGCCCCATTTACATCCTAACGACCCTGCCTTTGGGATTGGTGGGCGTCATGTGGTCTTTGTTCATCACCGGGCACCAGGTCTCCATCTTCGTATTGCTGGGCGTCGTTACGCTGATCGGCGTGGTCGTCAACGCGGCCGTGCTGTTCATCGACTGCGCGAACCAGACTATGCTGTCGCAGGGCGTCAGTAAACGCGAAGCCATGCTGTTCGCGCTGCGTGACCAGTTCACGCCGGTCATGATGGTGACCTGCGCCAGCGCCATCGGCATGCTGCCCATGGCTTTGGCAAAAGGCATAGCCGGCGAACTGCGCGTCTCTATCGGCATTATTTCCGTGGGCGGCGTGACCTTCTCCGGCATCGTCATGATGGTGGTGCTGCCCCTGGTCTATCTCTTGTTCGCGTCGGATAAAAAGACAACCGCAAAATATTAAAGCAAGGCATTTTTATGAGAATCGCATTTCATGAGCTGAATTACCCCGAAGGCAAAGTAAAATACAACGACGAAAGGCTCCTGGCGCTCCAGGAAAAGTTCAAGCCGGACAAATACTCGCCCTTCTTCGCCGAGCTGCACAAGGACGAATTCGTGCACGCGGACGCCATCATAATCCTTGAGGACGCCCTTTTGGACCTCCTCATCGAGGATATGGAGAAGATCGAGACGAGGCTTGAGCGGGCCGAGAGCGCCGAGGAGAAGGCGCTTTTGGAAAAATGCCGCGACATCCTAAACGAGGAGAAGCCGCTTTGCGACGCCGAGTTCACGGACGCCGAAAAAGAGATCCTGACGGTTTTGGCTTTCCTTTCGTACAAGCCTGTGGTGGTCGTAAAGGAAGCCCCGGACGTCAACGACGCCATCAAGCTCTGCCTTGAGAAAGCGAAAGTGATGTTCTTCTACACCGCCGGCAAAAAGGAAGTGCACGCTTGGCCCGTGCCCTTAGGCTCCGACGCCGTCACCTGCGCCGGGAAGATCCACTCCGACCTGGCCCGTGGCTTCATAAAAGCCGACGTCGTTTCTTTCGAGGACTTCATGACGGTCTTCAATATGTCCGAGGCCCAGAAGAAAGGGCTGGTGAAACTGGTTGACAAAAATTATATAATTGAGGACGGAAGCATCATAGAGATACGCTTCAACGTCTGATATCCCCTACCCGCCACCCCAAAATATGCGACGACTTGCCATAATGCTGTTATTCGCCGCTTTTATAGCGAGCAGCGCCCAGGCCAAGCACGATTGGACCGTGCATCCTGAACAGACGCAGAGCAAGTTCGTCTCGAACCTTAAGGGCTGGGTAGTGGGGATGACCGTCGTGACGAACTTCAACACCATCCCGCCCTCCGGGATCTATTACCCCGGCATCAAGCTCTTCACAAACCTAGTCAGCCGGGGCGCCAAGCTTGTCTGCTACAACATATGGGAAGGCCCGGAAGTCGGAATGGACGCCGAACTGCCCTTCGACGTCAAAAAGAACGCCTGGTACTACAAGGACGAGGACGAGCCCGTCGTCAAATACATCCCGGACAAAAGGAAGTTCAGCTACTCCTTCCCCCAGAAAGAGTATTCGGAGCTGGACTACTGCCTCATTTATAACGACACCATCTATCCCGTCAACGTAAGCGCCATAACGAGCAAGCTGACCTACAAGTCCACCATAGCGGAGAATTTTTCCGAGGGCTACGACATCGTTGACGACGAGATGAACATGGGGCTCTACTCCATCCAGACCAACGGCTGGTTCATCGCCGATCCGGTAGATCTAATGACCGCCAACAACATCGTCTACAAAGGCGGGGAAACGCTGACCAACGGCTGCAAGGTGAAAGTGACCTTCAACGCCAAAAGCTGGACCATGAACTATAAGATCACGGACCCGGCGGGACAGTGGGTCGTCCCAGGCAGCAACCGGGAGCTGGGCGTCAAGTGGCTGAAAATAGACGGCAGGGAAATAAAGGACGGCATGAGCGGGGAGAATTTCCTCTTCACCAACGACGTCCTTGTTTTGTACAACTGCCGCGGCAGCAAAATAGAATTCAAGGGCGGGCTTGACATCATGTGCCCCTACGGCTCGACCAACGTCTTCGACAGCCTTGAGCACTCGCTTTGGGGCAACTACGGCTTCTGCAATTTTTTGGGCTACGGCAGAGTGGTCTTCCGCGGACCGGAGACCGCCCTTAAACTGAGGGACTGCGCCATGCTCCTTAACGAAGTGGAAAGCTTCAACGCGGACGACATGCCGGAAGTCATAGTGGACAACGAATACTACATCTCCGCGCCCTTCGAGCTCTTGATAGACGGCAAGAACGCGCGTGTGCATAAGCAAGGCAAGGGCTGGAAATACCGGCACGGCTCCCTTTACCTCGACAATTTCCAGGGCACCAACATCTACTGCGACGGCTACCTCAAGGTCTATTTGGAGCCTGGTTCCAAAAACCGCGTAATAGGCGGCATCGACTCCGGCTACGGCAGCCTCCGCTTCTTCGGCAACACCAACGCGACTCTAACCGTCGGCGCCTTCGACCACTCTTTCGGCGATCTCTCCTTCTCCAACATAACGCTCACCGTCAAAAACGAATCCGGCAGCACGGACTTCTCGGTCTTCTCCGGGAACATCTACGCCTTTGACTCGAAAATAACGGTCGCGCCCGCGGAAGAACATTCCGCCATGCTCTACGTCGCCAGCGGCAGCGTAGTTTTGACCAACAGCGCGCTCGTCGTCACCGCCAACGACGACCTTGCCGTGATGACGGACGGCAGCCTTCAGCTCGTGAACTCCACCCTCTCTTCCGACGGCACGCTGGAGATAAGCGAAAACGCCAAGCTGTTCGCTTCCAAAGTTTCGGTCGGGAACGCCGGCGATCATTCCCTGCGCGTCTTCGGGAATTTTCTGTCAACGGGGTCGGAATTGGATCTCGGCACGCTCCTTGACGTTTACGGGACCGCCGAATTTTACAACGGAACCGCAAGCGTTTCCCCCGACGGCTTCGGCGACGCCCTGTCCGTCCAGGGAATAGCGCAGGCCACCAACGCCGTGATAAACGTGACCGGCTGCGCCTACTTCATGACCAACGTCGTCGTTAAGCAATGCGGCTTTACGATCTCGTCTGACTGCACCAACGCCTTCTTCTGCGAGAATTCCCTTTATATGACCGATTCGGTGCTCTCCGCCGAAAGTTTGGCGGACACCGTCGTCTGCCAAAACTTCCAAGCCTGCGACAGCGCCGCCGAATTGAAGACCTCGGGCGGCGCCCCGGGCCTTGTTTCCGAGAACGTCCTGCTGCAAGGCGAAAAGACTTTGGTGAGAGGCTGCCTTGAATGCGCCAATTTCCTCATGTCCGGCGGCATTCTTTATTCCGAGGGGAACGTCGCCCTGTCGGCGTCACAAAGCGTCGAATTCAAGGGCGGCCGGGCAAAATTGGTCGGCGAAACGGAAGCCCTTTCCTGCCCGGAAGCGGTGACGCTCTCCGACGGGACGAAAGAAGACCTCGGCGACTACCGCCTCATTGAGATAGAAGACGGGCTAGTGAGGATAAAAGAATGAGCCGGGCGACCTTCCTTTCTTGGGCCGCCTCGCTGGCGGCCCTTTTGCTTTTCGGCTGCGCCTCGACAGAGGCGCCTCCGCCGGGCGTTACATTGCCCCAGGTCGCCATCGACGCTTATATGGAAAGCGAAGCCAAGGCGAAAGAAACCAAGCGCCTCTCAGAAGAAGAGCAGCGCAAGGTCGCGCCCGCCGAGCTCGAGCAAATGACCGAGCCCGAACCGCCCCCTCCCACTCCGCCGCCTCAGCCAACAGTCAAAAAAGGCTCCGGCCCCGCGTCCATACCCATCATCATGTACCACCAGGTCCGCAACGACAAGTCCGGCGACATGATCATCTCGAAAGCGAAGCTCGAGGAAGAGCTCTCCTACCTTAAGCGGGAAGGCTACTACTCCATCTCGCCAAGCGAGTGGCTCGACTACTGCGACGGCAGAATAGGCCTTCCCCCAAAGTGCGTCATCCTTACCTTCGACGACGGCTGGAAATCGCAGTACCAAAACGCCGTTCCGCTTTTGGAAAAATACGGCTTCCGGGGCGTCTTCTACGTCTATCCCGACTTCGTCGGCGGCTCCGCCGCCATGAACTGGAAGCAGATCCAATCCCTGGCGAAAAGAGGGCATACCGTCGGCTGCCACTCCATGACGCACCCGAAGCTCACTCCCGACAAGAACGAAAGCGACAGAAATTACAAAGCCCGCATAAAAGAAGAGATCGCGGACTCCAAAAAGGTCATAGAGGAAAAGACCGGAATAAACGTAACTGACTTCTGCTTCCCTTACGGCTACTACAGCGAGGACTGCTTCAAGCTCCTCGATAAAGCCGGCTATGAGACCGCTACGACCGTCAACGCCGGGCAGAACTCGAAAGACGCCGATCCCTTCATCCTCTCCCGCTACCAGGTCAACCAAAGCACCTCGCTTTCCACCTTCGTCTCCTGGCTCACCGAACCCTGCGCCGAGGCCTTTCTTGAACGCCCGGGCGACGGCGCCCGGACCAAAAGGGGAGCGGAATGCCGCCTCACCCTCAGCAACGAAATGCTCCAGGCCTGGCGCCAGGGCGGGGAAATGACCATCCGCTGCAACCACGAGCATCCCCAGTTCCGCCAGGACGGCAACACGCTCATCTTCCAGGCTCCCAAGGATGACGTCCACGTCACCTGCGCCATAAAAATAAAAGCCCGGGACGGCAGGACCTACCGCCGCTCCTTCTTCTTCACGCAGGGGAAATAAGATGACCCCGGAACGCCTGGAAAAAATAAAAGCCGTCCTCGACAAAAGGACCGACTACTGCGTTCCCGTCCTGGACAACGTTTACGACCCCTATAACTTCGCGGCGGTACTTAGAAGCTGCGAAGCCTTCGGCCTCCAGGAAGTCCACATCATCACCACCAGCGAAAAATTCGAGCTGGAAAGAAAGATCTCCAAAGGCTGCGAGCGCTGGCTCGACCTCAAATTCTGGCACTCGCACAAGGAGTGCTTCGACTTTCTCCGATCTGAAGGCCGCCTTGTCGTCGCCACCGCCCTCCCGAAGGACGGGGAACCCGCCGTGCCCCTTCCCGACCTCCCCCTCGACAAGCCCATCGCCCTCATTTTCGGCAACGAGCACCGGGGCGTAGGGGAGGAATCCTTAGCTGAATGCGATTTAAAGGCCTTTTTGCCAATGTATGGGTTCGTAGAGAGCCTGAACATTTCAGCGGCCTTCGCGGCCTCGCTAGGGGCCCTCTTGCCGCGTTTGCGCAAGGAGCAGCCAAACTGCGCGCTCAGCGAGGCGAAAAAAGCCGAGATCCTCGCCCGTTGGCTCGAAAACGAGCCCAAGCGCACGAAATCTCTGTGAGCTCTCATCATCACGCCTATGTGCGAAAAAAACATATCCCCTGCTCACGGACTACGCGTGCTTTGCCTTGATTAGCGTCCTCCGTGAGTTCGCCTGGGGATATGTTTTTTTCACACCGCGGCGTGACTTTTTATTCGAGGCAATTATTCGGAGCAAAGGGCGGCGTATGCCCCTAAGCGAACTCACGGAGGATGCGCGTTAGGGAAATTGAGCGCGTAGTCCGTGAGCGAGGGGCATGCGCCGACTTTGCGACGAACTTACTTCCTTCTGAAGCAGAGAGCCAAGAGCGCGAGGAGCGCAAGCACGCCGGGCTCCGGCACGACTTCGAAGGTCGTGTCTTCGTCCTTCACCGTGCCGCCGTAGGGCAGGGTGTCTTCGCCCTGGACCACATAGCTGCCGTTGGGCAGATAGAACTGCAGGGAACCCAAGGGGAAGAAGAGGTCTTCCTCGATGAAGTGCCCGCGTCCGTAGTAAGTGTACTCGAAGGAAACGTCGCTGAGCTTCACGCCGTAGATGGTGCGGTAGGTTTCCTGGTCGGGCAGGATCTCGGGCAATACGGCGCCGTAGACTTCTTTTCCGCCTTCCTTGTCAAGGGGAGCCGGGCATTCGCCCATGGCCTTGCCCGGGCCTATCGGCATGCCGACGGAGGATAGCGCGTAAACGGAGCAGTTGCTAAGGTAGATGTTCGGACCGCGGCCGGAATCTTCCGGACCGGAGCCCGCGCCGATACCCGCGCCCTCGTTGCTCTCCACCGTAATGGTGCCGCCCGTGATGTTGACCGTGCCGGCGGGATAGACGTTGTGTCCGCCCTCGTCGCCGCAGCCGATGCCCGCGCCGTTAACCGCATACGCCGCGACGTAGCCGCCCTCGATGTTGATGGTGCCGGCGTAACCGCCCCAGCCGGTGCCGCCGCCGATGCCCGCGCCGAAGACGCCGGCTATGGCGTAAACTTCGCCGCCCTTGATGGTCACGTCAGCTGGAGCCTGGGCGCCGCCGCCGATACCCGCAGCGTAAGCCGCGCCCTGGGCCATGACGGAGCCGCTCTCGATAACGATCGGGCCGTTGGCTTCGTTGTTGCCGCCGCCCAATCCCGCGCAGGCAAGACCGCCCGCTCCGTCCTCGCCGGTGGCGATGGCGGTAACGGAACCTTCGCCGATGCCGACGATGGTAAGAGCGGAGTTCTTGGCCACGTGGATGCCGCAGCCTCCGCCGGAAACGAAGGCGTTGCTGCCGGCTATGGACAGCGTGACGATGGAGCTTTCGATATCGAAGGCGCAGCTGTTGGTGGTCGCGACGAGAACGTTCGTTATGGTGATCTGATGCAGACCGCTGGTAACTTTGATGGTGTACTCTTCGGTGTGGCCGTTCAGGACATACTCTTCATAGAGGCCCATAATGTGGCTGCCGCTCGTCGTGTAACCGTCCACGCCGCGGGAGGTGAAGACGGTCGGGCCGTATTCCACGGACAGATCGATGGAGCCGCTAGCTTTCTTGACGAAATAGGTGTCAGCGCCGTCGACCGTGCCGACGTATTCCTCTTCACCGCAGGCGACGGTGTATTCGCCGTTGGGCAAATGGAAGTAAAGGTCCGGCCCCATGGAGTGGCCGTAGCCCTCGTAAACGTAACTGAAGCTTTCATCGCCTTCCCTTGTGACCGTGCAGGTGAACAAGGAGCCGTCTTCCGGCTGGGCGCCGTAGATTGTCACCTTGTAAACTTTTTCGCCCTTGGCGTTCACGAGGTCAGGGCACTGGCTGTGGTTTCTGCCCGGGCCGATCTCCTCGCCCTGACTGGAGTAGGCGTAGATGGAGCCGCCCGTGATAGTGATCTTAGGACCGCGGCCGGAATCGTCCGGGCCGGAGCCCGCGCCGATGCCGGCGCCGCCGATACTGAAGGCTTCGATGGTGCCGCCGTTGATCGTCACTTCGCCGGCGGGATAGTCGTTGTGACCGCCTTCGTCGCCGCAGCCGATGCCTGCGCCGTTGTTGGCTTCCGCGTAAACATAGCCGCCGTTGATAGTGATCTTGCCGGCCGTGCCTTCCCAGCCCGTGCCGCCGCCGATACCCGCGCCGTAGTTTCCGCCGAAGGCGAAGACCGTGCCGCCGTTAATTGTCACGTCGGTAATGCCGTGGGCGCCGCCGCCGATACCGGAAGCATAGACCGCGCCGCGGACATAGACCAGGCCGCTATCAATAGTAATAGCGCCGCTGTTCTCGCCGGCGTAGCCGCCCAGTCCCGCGCAGCCGTTGGATTTCCCGTCGTCAAACTCGGCGGTGGCGATAGCGGTAAGAGAACCTTCGCCAGTAATGGTAAGAGAAGCAGAGCTGTCGACCAGAATGCCGCAGCTGGCGCCGGAAACGAAGGCATTGCTGCCGGCGAGATCCAAGGTCACCGAACCGGCGTTGATCTCGAAGGTGAAGCTGTTGCTGGAAACGATGTGCAGGTCTTCCACGGCGATCTTATGATTTCCGCCGGAGACGGTGATGCCGTAACTGGATTCGCCGGAACCTTGGAACTTATAATCGTCGAAAACGCCGGTGACGGCCGCTCCACCGGGAGCGTAACCAGTGACGCCTTCCGCGCTGAAAGACGTAACACCGTAATCGGCGCTAAGGACAGCGGTCTCGGCCATGGCGCCCACAGCCGCTAACAACGCAAACAAGATCAATGTTTTTTTCATTTAAGTTTTCCCCCAAAAGGTTGATTAATTTTCGCTCTCTATTCTACCATCTTTCGTAATCAAGCTACGCCCCAGCGCGAAAAAAAGCACATACCCCTAAGCGAACTCACGGAGGACGCCAATCAAGGCAATGCACGCGTAGTCCGTGAGCGAGGGGTATGTGCTTTTTTCGTGCGGAAGTGTTAGCTTACTTTCTGCGGAAGCAGAGAGCAACGAGCGAGAGGAGGCCGAAGAGGGCCGGTTCGGGGACGACGACGAAGGTCGCCTCGGCGCCGTTGATGGTGCCGCCGAAAGATTTGCCGTTGGATCCTTCCACTACGTAAGTGCCGTCGGGCATATAGAAGTAGAGGCTGTCATCGCCGGCATAACCTGCGCCGCTGTAGGCGTAGGAGTAGGCGGAGCCGTCTCTCTTGGTCGTGAAACTCACATCTTCCGAATCACCGAAGGCCAGGAAGTTGCCAGCATCGGGCGGAACCATCGCGTCGGGCAGAGTGGCCTTGTAGATAACTTCGCCGCTTTCTTCGGTCTTGGGAGCGGGGCATTCGCCCTGGCCGGCGCCCGGGCCGATGGGAGAGCCGGAATTGGAGGAGGCTTTGATGGAGCCGCCGCTGATATAGATGTTGGGACCGCGGCCGGATTCGCCGCCGGCGTTGCCGGCGCCGATGCCGGCGCCGCTGTTGCTGCGGGCCTCAATGGTGCCGCCGGAGATGGTAACGCTGCCGATGTAGTTGCGGCCGCCTTCGTCGCCGTTGCCGATGCCGGCGCCGTTGCCGCCCTCAGCGTAAACGTCGCCGCCCGTAATGGTGACGTTGGGGTATCCGCCCCAACCGGTGCCGCCGCCGATGCCGGAGGCGAAGTGGCCGCCGTAAGCTTTGACGGAGCCGCCGTTGATGGTGACTTTGCCGAACTGTCCGGCGCCGCCGCCGATGCCGGCGGAGTACGTGCCGCCGCGGGCCGTTATGAAGCCGTTGTTTATCGTAATGTTGCCGGAGGCCTGTCCGTCGCCGCCGCCGATGCCGGCGCCCCAATTGTCATTGGAGGTGGCGGTAAGGGAGCCGCTGCCTTCAATGGTGAGATAAGCGGTGTAGACCGTATGCAGAGGAGCGCCAATTCTTTCGCCGGTCAAGGTCAGGGAGTTGCTGCCGAGAAGGACGAGATCGACGGAGCTGCCGTCGCAGATGTCGAAAGGCGAGGTGGCGGTGGAAGAGATGGAGCAGTCGTTAAGCGTGATCCTGTGGCTGCCGGATTCAACGATAACGGTGTATTGGTCGGAGGTTCCGTTGATCACGTAATCGGCGTATTCGCCTTCCACGGGGGATCCGTTTTCGTCAAAACCGCTGACGCCGTCGGAGGTGAACAAGATGTCGCCCTGGGAAACGTCAAGGTAGGCCGTGCCGACGAGCTGCTTGGTCAGGAAGGTCTCGGCACCGTCCACGGTGCCGGCGAAAATGGCGACTCCGTTGTCGACGACATAATCGCCGTCGGGGAGATAGAAGTAGAGGTTAGCGTCGCTGTCGTGGCCGCTTCCGCTGTAGTTGTAATTGTAGAGAACCTCGTTCCTCGTGGTAATGCAAGTGTAGGTCTGGGAATGATCGGCAATAGCGCCGACTACGGTGGCCTTGTAAACGACTTCGCCGCCTGCTTCCGTCAGAGGATCGGGGCATTCGCCATGACCGGCGCCCTGGCCGACGGGAGAACCGGAGGTGGAAGTGGCCTTGATGGAGCCGCCGCTAATGTAGATGTTGGGGCCGCGGCCGGATTCGCCGCTGGCGTTGCCGGCGCCGATGCCGGCGCCGCTGTTGCTGTGAGCCCTGACGGTGCCGCCGGAGATCGTGACGGTGCCGATGTTGTAGTGGCCGCCTTCGTCGCCGTTGCCGATGCCGGAGCCGTTGCCGCTCTCAGCGTAAACGTCGCCGCCCGTAATGGTGACGTTGGGGTATCCGTTCCAGCCGGTGCCGCCGCCGATGCCGGCGCCGAAGTTGCCGCCATAAGCTTTGACCGTGCCGCCCGCGATGGTGACGGTGCCGGGCTGGCCCGCGCCGCCGCCGATGCCGGAGGAGTACATACCGCCGTTGGCGGTGATATTGCCGCCATAGATGGTGATGCTGCCGGAGGCCTGTCCGTCGCCGCCGCCGATAGCTGCCGCCCAGTTGTCACTGGAGGCGGCGGCAAGAGAGCCGCTGCCCTGGATGGTAACGGAGGCGCCGCTGGGAACGTTGATGGGAGCGCCGATATGCGGTCCGGTCTGCTTCAGCGTGTTGTCGCCAACCAGCAAGATCGTAACGAAGCTGCCGCTCTTGATATCGACTGGGGAAGCGGTGGAAAGGTTGATGTTGACGCCATCCAGCGTCAAAGTCACGGGCTCCGCGGTGTCAACCGTAACGGAATATTCCGTCGTAGAGCCGGTGACAGTGTAGCTGCCGCCTGAGGTGATGGAAAGATCACCGGTGGAAATGTCGTGGGCCTGCGCGGCGAACACCGCGAAGGATAGAGCAACCGCGATGGTTAAGAATTTTTTCATGAGCTTTCTCTTGTTGAGTTGGTTAAAGATTGTGCATCCTGTTTTCAGTGGACACTGATTTCAGTGTGGCTATTTTACAATAATGTCAAATGAAAAGCCATACGGAGCGGCGCAAAAAAAGGCTCCCCTGGTAGGGGAGCCTTTTTGTTTTTCGTCGGCTGGCCGAACTTACTTCCTGCGAAGGCAGAGAGCAACGATGGCGAGCAGGCCAAAGATTGCCGGTTCAGGCGTCGGAGCAATGGTGGAGCCGGAGCTGCTGACGCTGCCGGCGTAAGTCTTGCCGTTGTTGCCCGAGATGGTGTATTCGCCTTCCGGCAGATAGAAGTAGAGGTCGTAGGTGTCGGAGTGGCCTTCGCCCTCGTAGCCGTAGGAGTGCGAATCCGACTTGCGGGTGGCCGTGAAGGTCACTTCGCCATCGCCCGTGCTGTAGATGGAGTTGACATTGGG
>JAEEGI010014636.1_pt1 | contig 16462 bp, 14 predicted proteins | sample 8958751 | NCBI WGS metagenome assembly JAEEGI01 (sample SAMN16246545, study PRJNA631951) | gut metagenome | biome: gut microbiome; feature: rumen; material: KS-attached | host: Bos | place: Iran: Karaj | collected 2018-10
TACCGTCGATAACGTCAGCGTGCGTCTGGTGCGCATACGCGAGAAACTCAAATCATTCACCGACTAAGCCTCAGACAGATATGGAACAATACGAAGATATCAAAAACGAACTGCAGCAGGAACTGCACGACCTGCAGCAGAATGTGGAGCAACACAGCACCTTCAACAGGGAGGTATGGCAGCGTGCGGTGAAACGACACAGCAGGAACCTCTATTTGCAGAACTTGTTTTCCGCCATTTTTATCGTGATTGTACTGGTCGCTTCCACCTTATTTCAAATATGGCCTTGGTGGATTTTGGTTCCCCTTGACCTGATTGTTGGTTTCATAGTAGTGGAGAGCCTTATTGCCTCAAACGACCTCCGAAAGGCCGACGTGCAGAGTCGTGAAGGGCTTCTCTCGTTGCGGGAATCTATGCGCGTAAACCGCATTTACTCAAAGCGCAAGCAGATCATCATACGAATTATAGCTTCGATTTTACTGGTGATTATGTTTGTCTATCTCTATTTACACGTGCGCGATGCAATTGTCCCTGTGCTTGTTGGATTTCTTGCCTCTTATTTTGTCGGGCCGTGGATCACCAAGCGGATAAAGAAACAACACGACGATTTCGTCGAAGAAATCGACGAGTTACTGAAAGAGTAATAATAATTAAAAAATAGCATTTATGTGGAGTACAATTATTTACATCGTTTTACTTGTTCTTGGAACAGTGGGGTATGCCTACTACCTCAATAAAGTCATTCTCAATAAAAGAATGCAAAAAGAAGAAACTAAAAAGGGGAAAAGAGATTTTTGGCTAATGATCGTTTTTGGCGCCCTGATAGTCGTGTCTGGTGAGCTTTTGATGTGGAAATGGCTCTCGCCATACATCACTAATGAATTCGCCTTATATTTTCTGTATACTCTGATCGAAATTTTCTATATAATGATCGTCAGCTTATTCGTCAAATGTGTTGCAAATAAGAGGAATCAGACAAAAGAGGGATAAAGAAAAGTGAACAGCCTTAAAATGAGTTTGGTGCGTTTATCATAAAAACACTTGCAGAATAAGCTAATACGACATACACTTTCGCCAAAATTCGTCTCCTGTGAGTTTGGCGGAGGTCGGTGTTAAGGGAATGCGTACTTTTGCCGTGTAAAACCAACCACTATGCAAATCACCATCAAGCAAAAGCCGTTCGGCTATTTCAAAATCATCCCGTATCTGGTGTTCATCGACGGAGAACTGGTCGGGAAAGTACACCGTTTCCGCCCTCTAACCCTCAATGTGGAAAAGGAGGAATTCAATTTGACCCTCAAGGACAACTTTTTCAAAAGCACCCGCCATTGCTCGGTCAGAGATGGGGACACCATCCTGTTCGATACTATTGACAACTTCCCGATGTGTCTGTACGTGTTGTATGATCTCATCCTCATCCTATTAATGTTCTTGCACGTGAACTTGTTTCTCCCCTTCGGGGCCATTATCGCCACCATATTACTCTTTCCAGTGTTCATCTATGTGTTTGCACTCATCAATCGGAACCATTACTTTGTGATTAACAACGTGGAAAGGGTATTTGCCTACGCGGATGACAAATTAGTGGTCATTTCGCCGGAGAGGAAGCAGCAGCTGATTGATTTTAAGGACATTGCCTGTTTTTCCTGCGATACGAACGGAGTTGTTCTCATCTTGAAAAACGGGGAAACAACACATCGAAACGGCACCCTTTCAGAATTGGAGGAGCTGATTCCTTCTGAGCTTTGGATCCGGGTCAACCGCCAGACCCTTGTCATGCGAGACAGCATCGTGCGCTACAATGACACTGCGCTGCGCATAAACGTGAACGGGCAGGACAAAATTATCCACTATTATTCCACAAAAACGGAAGAGGTTATGAAGCATCTAAAAGCCTGGAATCCAGAACTCTATTCTCACGAAGATTTCAACGAAGCGGATGTGGAAAGCCACAATGCAGGCCTTTCCGAAGATTTGAGACGGCTACGGGACTATCTGGAAAAGAATCCCGGTGCCAATGCGCAGCAGGTGGCAGACGACCTGCATTTCTCCCTCCGCACGGCCCAACGTCGTTTGGCGGAGCTGAAAAAAATGGAATGCTGTAAATAGCGGAGATTCAAAATATTTTGTATTTTTACTTTCCCAAAAAGTGGAAAGATTGCCACAAATTGGGAATCAAAACGATTTAGCCAAGTATAAGTATCTGTATAAGATGAAAATAAAGAGTATCTTCGCAGCATTAAATTAATCATCACAGAATTATGAAGAATAAAAGCCATATTGTCATCTTGTGTTTTGCCATCCCGATACTGCTGGCAGGCTGTGGGATGCTGTACGGTTACAAACCATTAAAGCAGTTTGACCAGAATAATTATGACCAGATGATCACTTCCGTCTTGGACCAGGATTTCAAAATCAACCATACAGTCAGTGATTACGGACAGTTTGATGCTTACCGGACGTGTATTCAGGACAGTTTATGGCAACATCAGACTGCTGTCCAGCCAGTTCAAATCCTCTACTTCAAAAAGGATTTGCTCCGTTCCTATCACATCAACTGCACGGCAAAGGGCGGGCTCTCCAACCTGAACTGGAATACGGACCAACGGTTTGAAACGTTCCCGCCTGTGTCAGCCGTCCCCATCACTCCGCAAATGCAGAATCTGTCGAAAATCAGAGACATTTATGGAATTGACGACGATTCCGAGTACCTGATTGTGGTGTTTTGGACCAATATGCTTCCGAAAATCTCAAAATCGGCCATTGAAACAGTCAAGGCCAATTTGCGCAAAAACGATGCCCTCAACAAAGCGACTATCGTATTGGTCAACACTGACAAGTTTTACGAGAAGTTAAAGTGATATGTTTTAATTCGTATTTTTGCGCCCTCCTTTTCCGCTTGGGCGGGAGGAATGGTTATGATGTTTTTATTTCATTGTAACTGCTTGTAAACATATTTATTAACCCGTCGTGGCGTTCGGTTTTTTATCCACGACATAATCTTTGGAAAAATGAAAAGATTGATTAAAAACAGAAAAACCAACACGTTCCGCGTATTTGCTTTGCTGGCAGCGGGGTTGGTTTCCCTTCTTATGTCTAACCAGGCGTATGCCCAAAGATCCCTGAAGCTGGATATGCAGGCGCACGGCAATTTCTCCGAACTCCTTTATGGCAAAGAGTCGAGTATCGTGAAAGGGCTCCCCTTGAGCACCTTCACCTTAGAGGGCACAGGGTTCGACAAGATTGGCTCCACCTACTTTTTCATTGATTTGGAGGTTGGCAACGCCAATGTCCTTTCCAATAAGATGCTGGGAGGCGCGTACATAGAGTTTTCTCGCGACTGGTGCTTCTGGCAGAAGAGCAAGCTGTCGGGCCTCGCCATCCACACAGAATTCGATGCCGGGGTGGGCTATGGCGGCGACAGCTGGGGCAGCCAGGCCAACGGCTGGGACTTCAAGACGGCCCTTTTGGGCGGACTTTCCTACACGTGGCTCGACCCGGGCAAGTGGATGGCGCAACTGCAGTTGCTCAACCGCTATACGCTCAAGGACCGCTATGGCAACGGTGGAGAGGGCTTCCAGGTGACACTGGTATGGCAGTATAATCCCGTCAAGTGGTTCACCTTCTCCGGCTATGGCGACTTCTTCGCCAATCCCGAGAACGGCAAATTCGGCCCCGAGGCTTTCCATCTGGTCGTGGAGCCTTACTGCTGGTTCAATATCACCGACTACATCTCCGTGGGTACCCGCATCCGCACCTCCTACAATTTCTACAAGGATCTTGGTGTCTATGACCGCCGCTTCTATTGCGCTCCCACAATAGGGGTGAAGTGGAATATGAACTGATTTTTTTGTATTTTTGCGCTTTAATAAAAGAAACAAGGTATGAAGAAAATCGACTTTCTGGTCATCGCACTGGTAATTCTCTTTTTGCTGCCCTTTTTTGTCAGCGACGCGGTGTACAACACGTTTTGTTCCTTGACGCAGCGCTATCCGCTGTGGATGGCGTTCCTCAAGTTCGGCATTCTGGCCACTTTCGGCGAGATGCTGGGCCAGCGCGTGAAAACAGGGGCCTACTACCACAAGGGCTTCGGGCTTTTCCCGAAATTCATTGTGTGGGGCTTCCTGGGTATGTGGATTGCCTTGGCGATGAGCGTCTTCAAGGTGGGCATTCCTGCCTTTATGGAGAAAGCCTCCTGCTTCAGCGGGGTCAGCGAGGCGATGAAGGGTGAGTTCAGCGGGCTCAAGCTCGTGGGCGCCTTCTTCATCAGCGTGATGATGAACACCTCCTTCGCCCCGGTGTTTATGACTTTCCATAAGATTTGCGATATGCACATCGCCTCCTACGACGGGCGTGCAGTCAGTCTGGTGCGCCCGATGAAGGTGAAACAGCTCATCCAGGAGGTCAACTGGGAGGTGCAGTGGGACTTCGTTTTCAAGAAGACCATCCCTCTCTTCTGGATTCCGGCGCACACGCTCACCTTCTGCCTGCCGGGCGATTTCCAGGTGCTCTTCGCCGCCTTCTGCAGCATCATCCTGGGCCTGTTTCTCTCCATCGCCGCGATGCGCAAGCGCTAAACAATAAGCATCTTAAAGTTTTGGCCAAAACAAGGGATACATATCGTCAACGCGTGGCGCGGCTGTTGCTGCTGCTGTTCTTGCTGATGCAAGGCGTGGCAGCACTGCATACCCACGAGTCGCATTGGGCGACGCCGCTATGTCACGAGTGTGTCCACCACCTGCCGCACCCCGGCCATCTGGTTGATGGTCCCAGCCACCTTGACGACTGTGTCATCTGCCAATTGCTTGCGGCCCCCTACCTGCTGCCTGCATACTCTCCGCTGGCGGAAGTCTCCGCCGCCCTTCCCATACTGGCTCTGTATGATTATGCGTGTGTGCCCTCTTGCGAACAGATGGCACCGCCCCTGCGCGCTCCGCCAGTTTCATTGTCTTAAATCTTGTTAAAGTCCATTGTAGTTTCTTTGGACAGTTTCCGTGTGGTCTCCAGGTCGTTTTACGGATGGAGAGAACGCGGACGTTATGCGCATTTGAAGAAGGCGCTCATTATTTACAATTTTCATTATAAAAAAGATAAAGACAATGAGAAAAACAGCGATTTTGGCTCTTTTGCTCTGCTTTGCGATGACGATGGCGGCGCAAACGGAGCCTGACAACAATAACAAGCAAAACAATCATCCTGACACCTGTGTTCACCTGTCGGAAATCGTGGTCACGGGTCTCACGGGCAACACGCAGCTGCGCAACAGCCCCATCCCGGTGAATGTCATCTCGACGGAGGCTTTGCAGACGCTTTCCTATACCAATATCATCGATGCCATCGCCAAATATCCTGGCATCGCGCAGATTACCACGGGCGGGGGCATTTCCAAGCCCGTGATTCGAGGAATGGGCTACAACCGCGTGCTGGTGGTCAACGACGGTGTCCGCCAAGAAGGCCAGCAGTGGGGCGACGAGCACGGCGTGGAGATCGATGGCGAGAGCGTGCACGCCGTGGAGGTCATCAAAGGCCCCGCCTCCCTGATGTACGGCTCCGACGCGATGGCAGGCGTCATCATTATGCACGACGCACCCGTTCCCCTGCCGGATAAGATGACAGTCGATTTGCTGGGCGGTTACCAGTCCAACGCCAACCTCTGGAACTACTCTCTCGACTTTGCCGGCAATAAAAAGGGCGTCATCTGGGATGCCCGCTGGAGCCAAAAGCACGCCGGCGAATATGCCAACAAGGTCAACGGCCACGTCTTCAACTCCCAGTTCGGCGAGCAGGCCTTCAAAGGGATGGTGGGTCTCCAAAAAAGATGGGGCCAAAGTCGCCTCAAATTCTCCTATTATCACTTGAAGCCCGGCATCATTGAAGGCGATGGGGAGGAAGAGGATGGCGAAGATTTGGAGGCTCCGTTCCAGCAGATTCATCACTATAAGGTGGTGTCCGACAATATGTTCAATCTCGGCAAGGGCTATCTGAAACTGCTCCTCGGCTATCAGCAAAACCGCCGTCAGGAGTTTGAAGAGCCGGAGGAATGCGGCCTTGACTTCCTGTTGCACACCGCCAGTTACGATGTTCGCTACATCACCCCCGACTGGCGTGGATGGGTGAGCAACTTCGGCCTCAACGGAATGGGCCAGGTGTCGGCCAACAAGGGCACAGAGTTCCTGATACCGGCGTATCATCTGTTCGACATCGGCGCGTTTGCCACCACCACAAAGAGTTTCTTCCGGAAACTGCATCTCAGCGGCGGGGTGCGTTTCGACATCCGCGCACTGCACTCCCACGCGCTGGAGGAGGATGGCGTGGCGCGCTTCACCGACTTTTCGCGACTCTTCCCCGGCGTCTCGGGCAGCGTTGGCCTCTCCTACGAAATATTGCCCAACCTGGATGTCCGTGTCAATGCGGCCCGCGGCTTCCGCGCCCCCAATATCAGCGAGTTGGGCAGCAATGGCGAGCACGAGGGCACGTTGCGCTACGAACTCGGCAACCACGATCTGAAATCGGAGGGCTCCTGGCAGTTCGACTTGGGGATGGACTTCGTCAGCAAGGTGGTCTCTGCACGGATATCGTTGTTCGCCAGCTGGATCAACCACTACATCTTCCTGGAGAGAAACGGTGCGGTGATGGATGGCAAGCCTGTTTACCAGTATGTTCAGGGCAACGCCCGCCTGCTGGGCGGGGAGGCTGCGCTGGTGCTGCACATCATCAAGCACCTTCACTTCGAGAACTCCTTCTCATACGTGAATGCCCAGCAACTGCATCGTCCTGCCGACTCCAAATACCTGCCCTTCACGCCCGCGCCGCGGTGGCTCTCCACCCTGCACTATGATATGCCCTGGAAATCCAAAGTCGTGCGCAATATGTTTGTGGAGGCGCAGGTGGACTGCTATCTGACGCAAAACAATGTCCGCCTGCTCAACGACACCGAGACGCCGACGCCCAGCTACACGTTGCTCAACGCCTCCTTCGGCACGGATTTCTATGCCAAGGGCCGGCGGGTGGTATCGGTGCATCTTACAGCCCACAATATCCTCAACCGGGCCTATCAGAGCCACTTGAACCGCCTCAAGGAGGACGGTATCTACGATATGGGCCGCAATTTTGGCGTTAAAGTGCTGGTGCCCATTGTGGGTGGAATTATAAAGTGAAAAGAAAGGGTGAGGCGGCCGATGAAAAGGCAGGTTTTTCCAATGGGGATTTTTACTATCTTTGCCGCTTCAAATGCCAAAAGGCATCGTTAAAAATGGCAAAAACGATACATACCAATGTGTTACAAAAAAAATATCTGGTTGACCGTGGTGCTTTGTCTCCTCGGCAGTCTTCAAATCTCCGTGGTTATGGCCCAAATCTCCCCGCTTGATTATGGTTTGCGTGAGGCCGACAGCGGCGTGGCCCGCTATTGGGCGCTCTACAACGCCCACGCTGACGCCCTTGCCCGCCATCAGCAGGTGAGCTACGAGGGCATCGACACCCTTGAACTCGAACTCCCGCCCAATTTCAAAAGCATCCCGCTGGGACCCTACACCGACTTTGGCGGACTTGTCATCAAGGTGACCAACAATTCCGTGGACAGGTCGCTCTTTTCGATGTACAGTGCCCCCGCCAAGGTGGCTGTGGACAATGCCACCGTGGATGGCGGCGACTTCCGGGGGATTCCGGAGCTGGCCGATGGCGACAAGCTCCTGATACTCAAAGATCAGCATCCTTGGACGTACCGCATCGGGCACGGGCATAACGTCTTCCGCTACGATCTGATTTGGATTCATAACGGCATCGGGCAGAATAAGCCCATTGCCCCGTGGAATACCGACTCGACGCTCTTGAACGCTACCTACGTTTCCGTGGATACAAGTCCCAAGGTCTTCCGCGGCCTGACGATGCACCGTTCAGAACAATCCACCTTCAAGACCTACTGCCTCTATTTGAGCGGTCAGTACAATGTGCTGGTGGAGGATGTGCGCGTCACCACGCCCCGGAGCCGTATGATAGCCGACGGCGTGTTCAGCGTGAGCCATTGTGCCCGCATCGCCTTCCGTGATGTGAGGGTGGACGGCACATACTCGGGCTATGGCCGCTGGCGCGACTATGGCTACGCCTTCTCTATGACGAACCTGTGGAACACCACTTTCGAGCGGGTGGAGGCCGACGGCAACTGGGGCGTCTTCGGCACCAACAATATGTCGCAAACCACCCTGGTGGACTGCGACTTGAACCGGTTCGACATCCATTGCTATGGGCGCGACGCTCTGCTGAAACGCTGTCTCCTGCGCCAACGGCAGACGCAGTTCTCCTCGATGTACGGCAAGGTGGTCTTCGACTCCTGCCGTTTCGTGGACTGTATCCCGGTGCGCATCCGCTCGAGCTACAATGCCTACACGCCCTTTGACATCGAGATGGTGGACTGCACCTTCGAGCTCACGTCGCGTTACCATTCGCTGGTGAACGTGATGTTGCTCGGCACCGACCGCAACCCCCGCCCCGAGCTGAGCGCCAAGTGCTGGCCCAATCTCAAGGTGGTCAATCTGCACGTGGTGGCACCGTCGGGTGTCTCCACGTTGAACTTGTATCACCCCACCGGCACGATGAGCGAGCTGGACATCCCCGTGGAATATATCAGCCAGGTGTCGGTGAAAGGCACCTCCTTTGTGCGCTCGAACGGGAAACCGACCAGTCTCAATGTGCGTCTTTCATCGCGCAAATTCCAGACCAGCAAGTCTTTGTCTTTTGAAGTCGAATAATTTTAATTTGTAATTTATCATAATTCAAATTGTATGAAGAAGATATTTTATTTATTGATTATCAATGTTTTGTCAATTTTTGCACCTGTTGGTCTGATAGCCCAGAACGATGTGAGGGAGTTGACCAACCTGGTGGTTTTTGTCCGCTTTGCGGATGATGATGAGATCACCCATTCTTTTGATGCCATAGACACGATGTTCAATGGAAAAACAGATGGCTATCTGAGTGTCTATAACTTTTACAAGGTGATGTCTTACGATAAGATTCATTATAACACGGTATATACCAATAACATCCAGAACGGGGTGATTGTTTCTTATCAGGATGTGCATCCTCGGGGCTATTTTGAGCCCTACAGTGCTCAGAATCCCATTGGTTATCAGGGCGAAAATCCCTTTATAGGGGTCTCGATGCGGGAGGCGCAGCTGCTCGGGCGCATCGTGCATTATGTGGATTCTTTGCATCTGGTGGACTCCTCGGTGGTGCTGGACGGCGATGGTGATGGCGACATCGACAACATCAGCTTCATCGTGAAGGGCGGCACCGGTGCGTGGGCCTCGATACTGTGGCCCCATATGGAGTATTTCCCCCACGATTCGCTCGATTATGTGGCGGAAATCAACGGCGTGCGCCCCAACACTTTCAATTTTGAGTTCGAGGGCGCGCAATCCTCCCTCTTCAGCGCGCACGTGTTCCGTCACGAGATGGGGCACTCCCTGGATATGCCCGATCTTTACCACTATATCAACTACGATTACGTGTCGCCTGCAGGCAGCTGGGATATGATGTGCAGCAATTACACCCCGAACCATACTGCTGCCATCTACAAGAACAAAATTCTGCACGTTTCCGACGACCCTATAGAAATCACGGAGGATGGTGACTACACACTCTTGAGTGTCGGGTCTAGCCCCTCGCAGAACTGCTACTTCATCCGGTCTGAAATCGACCCGAACCAATGGTTTGTGTTCGAATACCGCAATCAGAACGACCTCTTTGACGAGGGCATCCCCGGCACGGGACTGCTGGTGGCCCGGTGGAACGACACCGTGCCGTTGGACTATATGGGGATGTTTGCCAACGCCTTTTTTGATTTTCACACGCAGGCCCACCAATACTGGATTTTCCGTCCGGGCAGCGATGTGGATACTGTTAATGGAGACATCTGGAGAGCGCATTTCAGTCAGGCAAGCGGCCGCACCTCCTTCGGCCCGACCACCGATCCGCACCCGTATCTGACCGACGGCACGCCCGAGACCAGTTTTGAAATCACCAACATCCAGGAGAACGGCACTGAGCTGACCTTCCACGTACACTTCCTGCACGTGGGCTTGGCCGAGCGCGACCATATGGATGGAGTGAAGGTGTGGCCCAATCCCGTCCGCGACAACCTCACCGTGGAAGGGGAGGATGTCTGTCGGTTGGAACTGTACAATGCGGTGGGAGGTCAGGTGCTTGCCAATCCTTCCGTGACCGGTAGCTGTAGCACGCTTTCCGTGTCGCATCTTCCGTCGGGCGTCTATGTGCTGAAAGCATACCGAGAAGACGGCACCTCCGTGGTGAAGAAGGTGGTGGTGCGGTAGTATGACAATGAATGGGATGAAAACGATTCGTCAGGATTTACAGGCATACATCGAGCGCGGGATATTGCCCCGCTATGACACTTTTGACGCTGCGCATCGTCGCGACCACGTGGAGATGGTCATCCGGCAGAGCCTGGAGTTGGCCAAACAGACCGGTGCGGATGCGGAGATGGCGTATGTCATTGCCGCTTACCACGATACAGGCTTGTGTGAAGGCCGCGAGCAGCACCACTTGGTGTCTGGCACTATCATCCGTGGCGACCGTAACTTGTTGCAGTGGTTCTCGCCCGAGCAGATTGAGACGATGGCCTGTGCTGCGGAGGACCACCGCGCTTCGGCGGACCACGCCCCGCGCACACTGTACGGGCGCATCGTGGCCGAAGCCGACCGCTTTATCGACCCCGTGACGATTGTCCGACGCACGGTGCAATTTGGGGTGGAACACTATCCCGAATTGGACAAGGCCGGACATTATGAGCGGACGGTGCAGCACCTTCACGAGAAATACGGCCGCAAAGGCTATCTCAAACTCTGGTTCACTGACTCGCCCAATGCCAAACGCCTGGAACTCCTGCGCCAAATCATCGACGACGAACCCCAACTCCGCCGACTTTTCAACGAATATTGGGAGAACATTATCTAACACTAACTAAACTATGTTGAGCAATCCTTCGTTCCTTCATGTTCTCATCCTCTACCTTGCCGCCATCAATGTGATTACCTTCTTCTTGTATGGAATCGACAAGTTCAAGGCGCAGCGAGTCAGGTGGCGTGTCCCGGAGTCGGTCTTGTTGGGACTTGCGGTCGTTGGCGGCAGTATCGGGGCTTGGTTAGGGATGACCGTCTGGCACCACAAAACCCTGCACAAGAAATTCAGGTATGGGATTCCATTGATACTGGCTATGCAAATAGCCCTCCTGGTCCTGGTTTCGTGCAAGACCGAGCAAACGATAGAACCCATCAAACAGCAGCCGGAGAATCGTTTTGTTCCCGAGCATTCGCCGGATGTGTTGATGGGCACGGTGCTGCCCTCGTAATTGTCAGGATGGTCTTTGATGTCGCGTATGGTCCCTTCCACCTCGGTTACCCAGCCGTTCCAACGCTCTTCGACCATATTCATCGCGGAGAAACATTGCCCTACTTTGTCGATAAATTGCACGTTTCCCATATTTTTCCAGGTCTCGATGTTGTTCGAGAAAATGCTCTCGGTTGTCTTGTCGTACGTCAAGAACAACAGGTCTGAGGCTTGCGTTATCAGTCCGTCCAACACCTCTTCCGGCAGCAGCTCCAGTTCCTCTACGGGTTTGCTGAGCAGCCAATCGACGGCACTGTCGGCCGGGGCTATATGTACTGCAATTTCCTCCAGATTCCTGGAAAACTTCTCAATATTGCTCATCACCATCATCGCCGAGAGGCGGCGGTCCTTGGCACGATGGCGTTTTTCCAACAGGTGGGTTGTCACGATGGCGAAAAACAACGAGATGGTGGTCGCGAGGACAATCATACCAAGCTGTTTCCAAAAACTGCCTTTTAGGGAATTTACATTGATTTTTGGTGGTCTGATGAGAAGTTTTGCCATATTACAGTAATAAAAATTACGGGTAAAGATACAGTTTTTTCCTTTTAACTTCGATTTTCAAAAAATGTATCTTTGCCACTCGTATTGTCGAGTGGCTCAACATCAATTCTCACCTTATGAAAGAAAAATCCTCGAAAAATATATGCCTAACTGTTCCGTATGTTGCGTTGCCAACGCAACTGTGTTCAGGTTGCGTTAGAAGTTCGGAGCGTGCAGTAAGGCGTTCTTGTCTAAAGTGCGAAAACCAAAACCGTGGGAAAAATAATCTGCGCCGATCCTCGACTTCAGCGAGAAACCGTAGTGCGGACAATCCTCCGTACTATTTTACAAAAAGTCGATTCCGATACGGAGGGCGGACGTTAGTTTCAATTACTATGTGATCTGCCTGTTGTATAGTGTCGTATCCAATTCTGTCGAGTTCTTTGAACAATTCCTTTCGAGTTCTTCGCGACGAATTATCCCATCTTAATAGCCACGCGCCAAAAGAGCAAGTATCATTATACAATTCTTCCGACATACTTAGACAATATGGCTCGATCATTACATGGTGGGTATTTAAGCTATCAACGAAGGTGGCTCCCTTGCTGACAATGGCAATGTTCTTCCAAAGGATAGTGTCTATGGTGATGTAGCCCCAGTCGCGCAAATTGCCAAGGACCGCCTTGAAGTTAGCCGAATGGTCACTGCCCGGTTTGTGGATAAGTTCGAGAGTGAGTTCGTAGGACCCCATTGGAAGATAGCGTGTGGGTGGCATCCCAAAACCATCTGAGAGATATTCGATATCGCTGGCTACACCGCGCACATTGTCAATAAGATGCATAGTGTCGTCATGTGTCCTATAGAAAAAGTCGGCAGGGAAATCGTATGATTGCGAACCATTGGTAAGCCAGCGCCCAGAAATGCTGAGCTTGTAACTCTCAGTTTCAATGGAATGTTGAGTGTTTCCAATCGCATTCTGGCAAGCATTCAATGTCAATACGGCCACGGAAATGACAAAGCAGGAGATAAGGAGTTTTTTTATCATCATAAAAAAATAAGGTGACAAAAATACTGTTTTTTTGTTTGAACAAAAAACACTATCGCAGAAATGTCATACACCTCCCCTTTTTGTCGTCCCGTATGTTGCGTTGCCAACGCAACTCAGTTCCGTATGTTGCGTTGTTAACGCAACTCAGTTCCGTATGTTGCGTTGTTAACGCAACTCAGTTCCGTATGTTGCGTTGTTAACGCAACTCTTTCCCTCACAAATCCTCCTCGCAATCTCATTCAACTCAAGGCATTGTCCCCTACGAATAGCAATCTTTTCGTTGTGATGCTCCCACGGAGCCAGGATGAGAAGCCGCCCTTCGGCACAAGCCTCCATACGGGCACCACCAGGCTTTGCCAAGTTGCTGAAACCGTTTTCTTGCAAATAAATCAATGGAAATCCCTCTTCGAATGCGGCTCTCATAATTGTTTTCTCTCCGGGCGAGATGGAAGGCGAAACCAGCACCGCTCCCTGCCGAGCAGCTGTCAAATATTTCGCCACTTCAGATTGAATCTCCATTTCTGTTAGACTACGAGAGCATTGCACCTGCACCTTCTCGGGTCGGCCGAGTAAGAAACGGTTTCCAATGGCCGAGAAAGAGAATCCTGCCGCCTCCACATTGCGCTGAACCCGAAACAAGTCGGGGTGCTCACGCTTCATCAGTAAACGGCGCGGATTGTCCTCAAGATAACGCATCCACGCCTTAAGTTGTCCCGCACGCAAAAGCAATTTGTCATTATAACCACGCTCAAAAAGAAGCCCTTGAGTACGATTTTTCCCTCGCCTATGTTCTGTATGTTGCGTTGTTAACGCAACCTGTCCCGTATGTTGCGTTGTTAACGCAACCTGTCCCGTATGTTGCGTTGCCAACGCAACCTGTCCTGTATGTTGCGTTGCCAACGCAACATCACCTCCAATCCCCAACTCTCTGTAATGCTTATTGCAACTCTGCTTGAACCCTCTTAGTGCCATACCGAGTGGCTTCTCCATCTTCTCCTTGACGAAAAGGATGCCGTGCAAATGGTCTGGCATCATCTGAAGGGCGAGAACCTTTATCTCGGGATGGTGTTGCTCTGTTGCCCACCATTCGTCAACCACGCGCTGCCCTAACTCCGACAAAACCATCTGCGGCTCCTCCTCACTGCCTTTGGGCGCATCGCTTTTGCCTACCACCTGCCCGAAAAGTGGCCGTCGCCTTTCCGTCACTATAGTGATCATATAAATCTGACGGTCAGTGTAGTCGTGCCCCACACAACGACGAAGCATAGAAGGCTTCTTCCTCCCTGCATAATTTTTCTGCTTTTCAAATGTCTTTTTTTTCATTGTTCATTTTTTGTCCGTTGTTCAGTATGTTGCCTTGTTAACGCAACCTGTTCAGTATGTTGCGTTGCCAACGCAACTGTGTTCCGTATGTTGCGTTGTTAACGCAACTAACATTTCCGCCGCAAAAATACAATTTTTCTGCCAACCATTAACTAAAAATTAAATATTCAATCAGTTTTGCACCTGCAAATAAATGTAAACATCCGATCCTCCTGTGGCCCCTCCTCGCGACTACAAGCAGCTTTCCTGCCAAACTTGCATCAACGAGACACACTACTAAGACGCGGTAGTCACATCAAGGTGCTCCGGCCGGAATTATAATTTGTTTTCCACAAAACTCGCAGAATAACGCAGAAATAAGTCTGCGTTATTCTGCGTAATCTGCGGGAGTTTATTATTTTCACCATAAGAAAAACTCATTTCAGCACTTTTGTGTACATTTGCCGCCGAATACTTTTAACAATGGAATGAAAAGTCTATGAACGAAGAACTTGGAAGAACGATAAAACTGTTCCTGCTTTGGTGGCTTCTGTTTTTGGTGCCGACAATTGTAGGTTATGTCGTGAGTGGCCTTTTCGCGAATAGTTTGGGTCCTGGCATTATGGCCTGGTCAATGCTGGCAGGCAACGCGCTTATCGCCATTGTGTTTCTCGGCAAACGCTATGTTAAATTGTCATTTGGTCGCATCGAAAAGCGTTGGTTATGGCCTTCGGTCGGCCTCTCTGTCGTGATTGCCGTGGCCTTTCTGCTATCCGTTATTTCTTTTTATCAACTGATTGATTTTGACCATCTTTTCCAGAAAGAGACCGAACAGATGGCTGAACGTGCTCGTAATTTTTATTCGGGAATTGCCGCCATACTTTATGGATGCTTTTTCGGTCCGCTGGCGGAAGAGATTGGCTTTCGCGGCGTTCTTCTCTCGGGTCTGTTGAAGACGCGGTGCCGTCCCTGGTTGGCCATTCTCATCTCCGCTCTCTGCTTCGGACTGCTTCACGGACGGATAGGTTTCCCGAGTGCTTTCCTGTTCGGTATCCTTCTCGGCTGGCTTTATTGGCGTACGGGCAGCATTATCCTTGGCATTATCATCCATATCGTCAATAATTCCCTCTCTTTCATTGATTTGAGCGGTCAATCCCATACCGTTTGCCTGCTCATCCTCTTTGGCTGCCTCATATTGTTGGCCTTGGTACTTCGGTGGTTTGGGAAAAAGTGTAATTTTGCAAATAATTACAACTAAATATCATACACAAAAATAATGGAACAGAAAATTTGCCAGAGTTGCGGAATGCCGCTCACCAATGAAATCCTCGGCACCAACGCCGACGGCACCAAAAACGAAGAATACTGCATCTACTGCTACAAAGACGGTGCCTTCACCGACGACTTGACAATGGAAGAAATGGTGGAGTCCTGTGCCAAGTTCGTGGATGAGTACAACAAGAACACCGGCCAAAACCTCACCCAAGATGAGTTGAAGTCGATGCTGCGCCAGTTCTATCCCACCCTCAAACGCTGGCAACTCCTATAGTCGCCGTTTTCCCTGAACCTCGCTAAGGTTCTGTATGTTGCGCTGCCATCGCAACTCAGTTCTGTATGTTGCATTGCCAACGCAACAAATAATCATTTTTCATACTTTTGCCCCCTCAAATCCCCCAAAATGAAACAGGAAATCAACCCCAAAGAAACCCCGCGCGCCTTCGCCTTCGAGATGTGGATGACCGCTCCGATGCCGATGGTGACGCTGGTGAAGACGATGAATGTGAGCAAACTGCTGAGAGCCAGCCGGAAGAGCGGCGTCAAGTTCAACACGCTGATGTGCTGGTGCATCGGGAAGACCGCCAGCCGGACTGAGGAACTGCACCTGCTGCCCGAGGACGGCAAGCTGTTCCGCTATGACCAGATTGCCGTCAATGTGGTGGTGCGCAACCGCAAGGGCGGCATCAACTCCTGCGACATCTCCTTCTCCGACGACCTGCAGCAGTTCAACCGCGATTATATCGCGCTGACCACCAAGGTGGCGGAGGAGTGCGCGAGCAGCTTCCTCGACGGCTATATGATTGTCGGCACCTCCGCGATGATCCAGACCGAGCTCGACTGCATCGTCAACCAATACACCGACAAGTTCCTTAACCCGATGGTGATGTGGGGCAAGTACCGCAAAGAGTGGTTCAAGACCAAGCTGCCGGTCTCGTTCCAGTTCCA
>JAEEGI010014637.1_pt1 | contig 16462 bp, 18 predicted proteins | sample 8958751 | NCBI WGS metagenome assembly JAEEGI01 (sample SAMN16246545, study PRJNA631951) | gut metagenome | biome: gut microbiome; feature: rumen; material: KS-attached | host: Bos | place: Iran: Karaj | collected 2018-10
CAGCAGAGCAGCACCCCTGTGGAGATATTCTCTGTTCACCCAGGGCCCACGACTACCGATTTGAACGGCAATATGGCTCTTCCGGGTTTCCACGACATCGAGACCGTTGGACGGAAGTTTGCTGAATTGATCAATGACGGCAGGAATCACCAGGGTGAGTTCATCGAGCTCTATCCTATCGTGAAAGAAGACTGAAGGGCTGATCAGGACGGATGATGCTTGACGGCATCTTGAATGACCAGTCCAGCCAGCATAAATCCGAAGATGGCGGTGATGTGGGCAAGGGTGCCGTTGATCTGTGCCTTGGAGGTGCACCATTCGTGATTCAGCAGGTCGGGGTCGCCAGGACCAGTCTTCGCTTTGGGGCACACACACTGCTCAGTGCCGCAGGTGGCGTTATGGCCTTTGTTCTCCAGCAGCTCATCCGAAAAGACGCACTGAAACTTGCGCTTAGGATATTGTCCGTCGCGCTTGAAACGCTTGCGGAGAGCACGGGCCAGCGGGTCGCCCTGAACCTTCCAGAACTCAGCGGTTTTGATGCGCGTGGGGTCGAGCTTCAGTGCTGCACCCATCGACGAGAAGAACTTCGCTTCCGTCTGTGTCGCCATCAGAATCAGCAGCGTCTTGTCTTTCAGCGAGTCGATGGCATCGATGATGTAGTCGTAGCTGCCGATTTCGAAGCTGTCGGCAGTCTCGGCTGTAAATATCTGTTGCAAGGCTGTGATCTCTGCTGAAGGGTTGATGCTGAGCAGACGCTCCTTCAGTGCCTCCACCTTCACCTGGCCTATGGTCTTCGAGGTGGCCATCAACTGACGGTTGATGTTGGTGATGCACACACGGTCGCTGTCGACAATGGTGAGCCGCCGGATGCCTGAACGCACCAGACTCTCTGCACACCACGAGCCTACGCCGCCCACGCCGAAGATGATCACGCGCTTGGAAGCAATGCTGCTCATTGCTTCATCGCCTAACAGGAGTTCTGCTCTGCGGAAGATTGCTTGTTCTAATGCCATATTACTTCTTGGTGGCTGCAAAGTTACGACTAATTTTTGGAATTTAACGCCGTTGATAAACATTTTTTTAGCAAATACCATCGATATGGTATGTGAATAACCTGCAAAAGGTATTGTGGAAGTGAAAAAAACACCGTACCTTTGCACCCAGATTAAAAACAATATAAAATATAAGGATATGACAAAGATTGCAAAACAGCTGACCGAGCTCATCGGCAACACTCCTCTTCTGGAACTCAACAAGTATTCACAGGCAAAGGGACTTGAGGCCCCGGTAATAGCCAAAGTGGAGTTTTTCAATCCTGGAGGCAGCGTGAAGGACCGCATCGCTCTCGCTATGATTGAGGATGCTGAGCGGAAAGGCATCCTGAAGCCCGGTGCCACCATCATCGAGCCCACCAGCGGCAATACGGGCGTAGGACTGGCGCTGGTGTCGGCCGTAAAGGGTTATCATCTCATCCTCACGATGCCCGAGACGATGAGCATCGAGCGTCGCAACCTGGTGAAGGCCTATGGTGCCGAGGTGCGGCTGACGTCGGGAAAAGACGGAATGCCTGGTGCTATCCGAGCTGCCGAGGAGCTGCGCGACAGTATTCCCGGCTCAGTGATCCTGCAGCAGTTTGAGAATCCCGCCAACCCTGCCAGGCACTATGCCACTACGGGTCCTGAGATATGGCGTGACACCGACGGCCAGGTGGACATCTTCATCGGTGGCGTAGGTACAGGCGGCACCATCAGCGGCACGGGTAAGTATCTGAAGGAACAGAAACCCAATGTGAAAGTGATAGCCGTAGAACCCAAGTCAAGCCCCGTGCTGAACGGTGGCCAGAGTGGTCCCCACAAGATTCAGGGCATAGGTGCCGGCTTTATCCCCAAGACCTACGATGCTGATGTGATCGACGAGGTGTTCGACGTGGAGAACGACGACGCCATCCGCACGGGTCGTGAGATTGCCCAGCAGGAAGGTCTGCTCGTGGGTATCTCGGCTGGTGCTGCCCTCTATGCCGCCATTCAGGTGGCCAAGCGCCCGGAGAACAAAGGCAAGAAGATTGTCGTACTGCTGCCTGATACTGGCGAGCGTTATCTCAGCACGGTGCTCTACGCCTTCGACGACTATCCTCTTTAATCAAGGGGGAAAGATACAATTCAGTCCTGACTCGGTCGACAGAGAGACGGAGCCAGGACTGTTTCTTTCAGTGAATGCACGTTCAGAACTGATTCTCGACGATGTCTGAGAGCACGTCCTTCATCTCAAGTCCTGCTGCACGCACCTGCTGAGGGATGAAGCTGGTCACGGTCATTCCTGGCGTGGTGTTGATTTCGAGCATCGAGATGTCGCCCTGCGGCGAGATGATATAGTCGATGCGGATGATGCCGTTGCAGTGCAGGATGTCGTAGATGGCCGAGGTGAGCTTCTGTGCCCGCTCAGCCTGTTCCTGTGGGATGCGTGCAGGAGTGATCTCCTCCACCTGGCCGTTGTATTTGGCGTCGTAGTCGAAGAATTCATTCTTCGTCACCACTTCCGTCACTGGGAACACCACTTCCTTGTCCTTCGTCTTGTAGCAGCCCACAGTGATCTCCGTGCCCTCGAGGAACGACTCGATCATCACCTCGTCGCTCTCCATCATTGCTACGCGCAGTGCGGGAGCCAGCTGATCGGGGTTCTTCACCTTGCTCACTCCAAAAGAGCTGCCGTCGTTCGATGGCTTGACGAAGCAGGGCATGCCGATGGTCTTGACGATCTCCTGTTCGTCGAGCTGATTCTCCTGTCCGCGCCGGACGAGGATGCTCTCAGCTACACGTACGCCGAAGCCCTTGAGATACTGGTTGAGCACGAACTTATTGAAGGTCATCGCCTCTACCAGCACGCCGCTGGTGCTATAGGGGATATGGAGCAGGTCGAAGTATCCCTGCAGGATGCCGTTCTCGCCCGGCGTGCCGTGAATGGTGATATAGGCGTAGTCGAAGTGCCGCGTGACGTTGCCTTCGCGGAAGGTGAAGTCGTGCATTTTTACGCGCGAGGTGGTGCCGTCGGGCAGGTCAACCTGCCAGTCGGTGCCTTTCATGTCGACCACATATACGTTGTACTTCTCTTTGTCGAAGAAGGAGTAGAGTCCTTGAGCGGAGCGGAGCGAGACATCGTGCTCGCTGGAGTCGCCGCCACAGACGATAGCTATTGTGCGTTTAGGTTGCTTCATGCTTGTTGTCCTTTTATATTGAGTTGTTGAATTGCTTATACTGGTTTGCTGAATGTCAGCTGGTGGCTTTGAGCCTGTTGCGCCATTTATTGACGAGCGCCTCGAGGTCGTCGGGTAGGGGAGAGGTGAAGTCCATCTGCTCGCCCGTGGAGGGATGCTTGAATCCCAGCGTCTGTGCGTGCAGCGCTTGTCGCGGACAGATCTTGAGGCAGTTTTGGATGTAGGCCTTGTAGCTGGCCGTGCGCTCTCCTCTGAGTATCTCGCAGCCTCCGTAGCGCTCGTCGCCGAAGAGCGGATGGCCTATGTGGCGCATGTGAGCACGAATCTGATGCGTGCGTCCCGTCTCCAGCCGGCATTCCACGAGGGTGGTGTATCCATATCGCTCGAGCACATGATAGTGAGTGACGGCAGGCTTGCCTGTCTCGCTGTCGGGCGGGAACACCTCCATACGGAGCCTGTCTCTGGGATCGCGTCCGATGTTGCCCTCGATGCGTCCTTCGTCCTCAACGAAGTTTCCCCATACCAGTGCCACATAGCTGCGGTGGGTATCGTGGTTGAAGAACTGCTTACCCAGACTGGATTTCGCCTCTGGCGTCTTTGCTACGACGAGCAGTCCACTGGTGTCCTTGTCGATGCGGTGCACCAGTCCCACCTGCGGATCGTTGGGGTCGTAGGAGGGCAGGTTGCGCAGGTGCCAGGCGACGGCGTGCACCAGTGTGCCGTGAAAATTGCCGCATCCAGGATGCACCACGAGCCCTGCTGGCTTGTAGACCACCATCAGGTCGTCGTCCTCATAGCGCACGTCGAGGGGCATCTCTTCGGGTACGATCGTCGTGTCGAAATGCGGCCGGTTGAGTTTCAGGGTGATCACATCGCCCGCGCGTACCTTATAATTACTCTTTACGGGACGGTCGTTGACAAACAGGAATCCGGCTTCGGCAGCCTGCTGTATGCGGTTGCGCGAGGAATGCTGGGTGTGCTCGGTCAGGTATTTGTCGATGCGCAACGGAACCTGTCCGCGATCCACTTCCAGTCGCAGATGCTCGTAAAGCTGCTGTTCGCCGCCGTCGGCGGCCTCATCGTCCAGCAGTTCGTCCAGTCCTTCGTCGATTATCTCCTCGTCGTCAATCATCGTCATCTAAGGGTTCATTACTTGTCGGGCCCTCGTCTAGGGCTCGTCGAAGATGTCATTCATGTCTACAGGCTCGAAGTCGTCCTCCTCGCCGATGTCGCCGTTTTCACCTTCGGGTATGTCCTCGGTGTCGTCATAGAAGTCATATTCGTCGGTAGCTCCGTTGCCTATGATCAGGGTGATCAGCGACTCGCGTGCCACCATATCGCCAGCATGCAGATTGCGACCTTCACACTGCAGACCGTAGACCCAGTCCTTGTCGCCGTCGATGAGCTTGGGTGATGCTACGCGGAACTCCAGCGCCCGCAGCGTGGCCAGTGCCTGACGATAGCTGCTGTTGCCGGCCAGGTCGGGAATGCGCACACGGGGGATGGTGAGCGAGTTGATGGTGACGTAGATGGTACGTCCCTGCTTCACGTTCATTCCCTTGGCGGGCGACTGCACGACGACGCAGCCGGCGGGCTTGTCTTTGATGTAGGTCGAGTCGTTGGCCATGATGCGCAGCCCCAGCTCTTCCACTTCGGTGGTGGCGACGCGATAGTCCTTACCGTAGAGGTCGGGCACTTCGATCGACTCGCCGTGATGGGTGTACGACAGCAGCCACCACTTCAGCCCTACGAGGACGATGATGACGGCGGCCACCATTCCCAGCAGATTGAGCCAGAGGTGCCAGCTTGTAAACTTCTTGAACAGATGCTTCACTTTCATGTTGCAAAGATACGCTATTTTGTGCGAATAACAAAACAAAACGGGCACAAAATGGCACAGAGTGTGCATTTTCTTGCAAAAACAAATGGAATAGCACACTCGGTTGAGCGGTACTACCCCATTTATTTCATCGTGCCGACTGACGGCTCTTACTTGCCGTGACGCTCGTCGGAAACGGTCAACTTCTTGCGGCCCTTAGCGCGGCGTGAAGCCAGCACGCGGCGTCCGTTCTTTGTGGCCATGCGCTCGCGGAAGCCATGCTTGTTCACGCGGCGGCGATTGTGGGGCTGAAATGTTCTTTTCATCGTTCTATTTTCTTTGTTTATTGTTGTTATTCAACGCGAAGAAGTGGGGCAAATCCACATTTCGGGCTGCAAAATTACACAAATCTTTTGAATTACGCAAGTTTAATGAGAAATTTTTCACTTTTCACTTTCCACTTTTCACTTTTTTTCGTACCTTTGCACCCGAAACAAGACAATATAAGGTAAAAAATCAGCAAAGAAACCAATTTATGATTAACTCGCAAGACATTAAAAAGGGAACAGCCATCCGCATGGACGGAGGCATTTGGGTTTGCATCGATTTCCAGCATCGCAAGCCGGGTAAGGGTAACACCATCATGATCATCAAGCTGAAGAACGTCAGCGACGGTCGTGTGTTGGAGCGTCGTTTCAACATCGGTGAGAAGCTGGAGGACGTGATCATCGAGCGTCGCCCCTATCAGTATCTGTATGAGGACAACAGCGGCCGCATCTTCATGAATCAGGAGACCTTCGAGCAGATTCCCATCGACAACGAGCTCGTGATCGGCCATGAGTACATGAAGGAGAGCGACATCGTGGAGGTGGTCAGCGACACTACCGACGGCACCATTCTCTATGCCGAGATGCCCGTGAAGACCATTCTGCGCGTCACCCACAGCGAGCCCGGTATCAAGGGCGACACTGCTACGAACACGCTGAAGCCCGCTACGCTCGAGACTGGCGTTGAGGTGCGTGTGCCTTTGTTCATCAACGAGGGCGACCTCATCCAGGTTGACACTCGCGACGGCTCCTATCTGGCCCGCGCTAAGGAATAATTTCTATGCGCTATAGCATCGTCGTTCCAGTCTTCAACCGTCCTGACGAAGTCCGCGAGCTGTTGGAGAGCCTCACCTGTCAGTCGCTCAGCGATTTCGAGGTGATCATTGTGGAAGACGGTTCAAAGTCGACTTGCAAGGATGTTTGCGACCAGTTCGCAGGCATCCTTGACTTACATTATTATTATAAGGAGAACAGCGGACCGGGACAGAGCCGCAACTACGGAGCCGAGCGTGCCTCCGGCGAATGGATTATCGTGCTCGACAGCGACGTAGTCCTGCCAAAGAACTATCTGGAGAACGTAGATAAGGAGCTATATCAGAGCGGTAGCACGCTCGAGCTCGGCTCGCTTGCTACCAAAGGGACGCAAGAACTCTCCACTCTCCACTCTTCACTCTCCACTCCCGCCGCCTGGGGAGGTCCCGATGCTGCTCATCCCGATTTCACTCCCGTGCAGAAGGCCATCAGCTATTCGATGACCTCGTTCTTCACCACTGGAGGCATTCGCGGAGGCAAGAAGAAGCTCGACAAGTTCTTCCCGCGCTCGTTCAACATGGGCGTGCTAAGCGAGGTCTACAAAAAGCTGGGAGGATTCTCCAAGATGCGCTTCGGCGAGGACATCGACTTTAGCTACCGCATCGTAGAGGCAGGCTATCAGACGCGACTGCTGTCATCGGCCTGGGTGTGGCACAAACGGCGCACGGACTTCCGCAAATTCTTCCGTCAGGTGTTCAACAGCGGCATTGCCCGCATCAATCTCACCAAGCGCCATCCGGGCACGCTGAAGCTCGTTCATCTGCTGCCCACCGTCTTCACCTTGGGTGTTATCTTCCTCCTGATGCTCTTTATGATGGGGGTAGGCCTCTATATCGAAGGCGAATGGCTCGACGCACACGGACTGCGGCCCACCGACAACATGCATCAAGGCGTAGGCTTCGTCTTGTGTGTGCTAGCATTGCTGCCCCTGCTCATCTACAGCCTCATCATCTTCGTCGATTCCAGCATACGCAACCGCAGCCTCTGGGTGGGACTGCTCAGCATTCCTGCCGCCTTCACACAGCTCATGGGCTACGGCTTGGGCTTCATCAAGGCCTGGTGGAAGCGCTGCGTGCTAGGACAGGACGAGTTTCAGGCTTTCGAAAAGAACTTCTACAAATGAGCTCCCGACTGACCATCGCCAATTGGGCCGAGGACGACCAGCCACGTGAGAAACTGCGCGACAAGGGTGCGCAGGCACTCAGCAATGCCGAGCTGCTGGCCATTCTCATCGGGTCGGGATCGCCTGGCGTGAGCGCCGTCGAACTGATGCAGCAAGTGCTCAACGACTGCAAGAACAACCTCAACACGATGGGCAAGATGAGCATTCGCCAGCTGATGGACTACAAAGGCATAGGCGAGGCGAAGGCCATCACCATCCTCGCTGCCTGTGAGCTGGGCAAGCGCCGGCAGGAGCAGAGCCCTCTGGAGCGGCCCGACCTAGGCACCGCCACCCGCATCTACAACTACATGCGGCCCAAGATGCAGGACCTCGACACAGAGGAGTTCTGGGTGCTGCTGCTCAACCAGAACTACCGCCTCATCAAGGACATCAGGATCTCTCACGGAGGCATCTCCGAGGTCTCCGTCGACGTGCGCATCATCATGCGCGAAGCTGTGCTGGCCAACGCCACCGTCCTCGCCGTATGCCACAATCACCCCAGCGGAAGCATCAGTCCCAGCCGGCAGGACGACCAGATCACCCAGACCATCCATCGGGCCTGCGACACTATGCGCCTGCACTTCCTCGACCATCTTATCATCACCGACGGACAATACTTTTCCTACCACGAAAGCGGAAAAGTCTAGCAATGTAGCGGCATTTAACAAGTATTAACGGTTAAGTGCCCGCACGTATGACCTTTTTTTAATATCTTTGCAGATAATTTTACAACATGTAAGTTTATCAGCACATGAGAACCATCATCAAGCAACTATCGCTCTGCGCACTGCTGCTCTGCAGCGCTGCCTCCGTCAGAGCACAGCAGACGGCCACGTCATCACGAGTGCTCGTAGCACCAGGTGTAGAATTCTTCGTGCCCAACTGGCAGATCGACATCCAGACCGGTGGAGCCTACGACCTCGGCGAGGGAAAGTTCGTCGACCTTCTCTCGCCGGCACTCCAGCTCTCCACCACCTATCAGTTCCATCCCGTCATGGGACTGCGTCTCGGAGTAAGTGGAGCATGGGCACGCAACAGGTATGAGAAGCCCGTCTATGAATACAAGTGGAACTTCGTCCAGCCGGCACTCGACTTCAAGGTCGACCTGCTCTCGCTCTTCGCAGGATGGAATCCTCACAGGGTGGCCAATCTCTACATGATACTCGGAGCAGGAGCCACCTACGCCTTTAACAACGACGAGGCCGTAGAGGCCAGTCACCATCCTGACGTGCACCTGCGCAAACTATGGGAGAAAGACCGCTGGAGCGCCGTAGGACGAGGTGGTCTGGGCACCGACATACGACTCAGCGACCGACTTGCGCTCAGCGCAGAAGTCAACGCTAACATTCTCTCCGACCACTTCAACTCGAAAGAAGGAAAAGGTGACAACTCCGACTGGCATTTCAACGGTCTCTTAGGACTTAAGATCAACCTAGGACCTACGCACGGCCAGACCGATCCCGTCTACCGCGTTGTAGAGCAGCGACCAGTCGAGCAGCCGCAGATAGTGCCTGTCGAGGAGCCCACGGGACTCACCGTCAACATCTTCTTCGACCTCAACCGCTATGAGCTACGCCGCAGCGAATACGAGAAGCTCGTACTCCTGGCCATCTATCTGCATGAGCATCCACATGCCAGCGTCGACCTCACAGGATATGCCGACAAGGAGACCGGCAACGCCACCATCAACGAGCATCTCTCCGTACAGCGTGCACAAGCGGTGGCCAACTTCCTCATTGGACGAGGCATCGAGAGCTCGCGCATACACAAGGACGCCAAGGGCGACCGTGAGCAGCCGTTCAACGTGCCTGAGCAGAACCGTGTCACCATCAGCGTCGTATCAGAATAACCCCACCGCCTATGACGACAGAAGAAAAAGTAAAGATAGAGGAACGCATCGTCGACGTGCTCAAGACCGTCTACGACCCTGAGATACCTGTCAACGTCTTCGACCTGGGTATGATCTATAAGATCGACCTGAAAGACGACTACACCGTCGACCTCGACATGACTTTCACCGCTCCCAACTGTCCTGCCGCCGACTTCATCCTCGAGGACGTCCGCACCAAGGTCGAGAGTGTCGATCAGATTAAGGGCTGCACCGTCAACCTGGTCTTCGAGCCCGCCTGGGACCAGTCGATGATGACCGAGGAAGCGCGCGTTGAGTTAGGATTCGAGTAAGTGTAGAGTTTAAAGTGTAGAGTGTAGAAAAATGAAACCGATTTATTTTCTTTCCGACGCACATCTCGGCTCGTGGGCAGTCGAACACAGGAGGATGCAGGAGCGACGACTCGTGCGGTTCCTCGACTCCATCAAGCACAAAGCCGCAGCAGTATACCTGCTGGGCGACATGTTCGACTTCTGGTACGAATATAAATATGTCGTGCCGCGAGGCTATACACGCTTCCTGGGCAAGCTCTCGGAGCTTAGCGATCTCGGCGTGGAAGTGCACTACTTCACGGGCAACCACGACATCTGGGCCTACAACTACCTCGAGCGTGAATGCGGGGTCATACTCCATAAAAAGCCCCTCACCACCGAGCTCTACGGAAAGATATTCTTCCTGGCCCACGGCGATGGGCTGGGCGACCCCAGCCCCAAGTTCAAGTTCGTGCGCACACTCTTCCACTCGCGCATCTGCCAGCGGCTCTTCTCGGCTGTACATCCCAGATGGGGAGTATGGTTCGGGCAGACTTGGGCCAAGCACTCGCGATTGAAGCGGCCAGAAGGCGAGGAGCCGCCCTACATGGGCGAAGACCGCGAGTTTCTCGTCCTCTACACCAAGCGCTACATACAGTATCACTCCAACGTCGACTACTTCATCTACGGCCACCGTCACATCGATATCGACCTCCAGCTCACCCACAAGGCCCGTGTCCTCATCCTTGGCGACTGGATCACCCAGTTCAGCTATGCCGTCTGGGACGGCGACCACCTCTTCATGTCGCAATATATAGAGGGCGAGAGCAAGGTTTAGGAGTGACGAGTCGGCCTGTCTGCATTTTCTTCCGCTTTTATTTGGTATTTTCAGAAATAATCTCTATCTTTGCAACGAGTATAGCATTATCAAAGAATATGTCTGACGATAAGAGATCGCAAATTATCAGCCTGATCCGCGACACGATACGTGCATCAGAGCCAACAGCGCAAATCATCCTTTATGGTTCGCGAGCTCGTGGCGATGCCCGTGAGGACAGTGACTGGGATGTGCTTACAATCGTTGACAAGCCACGTTTGACGCTGAAAGACCGCAATAATATCCAGTTTCTTGTTTGGGATAAAGGATTAGAATTGGGGCAGGAAATAAACGTGTTCCCATACACACGCCGTCAATGGGAGCAGGCTCCCCCTTCATTGTTCAAGTACAACGTTTTAAATGAAGGGATAGCCCTATGAGTTTGGACAATGAAAGCAGACAAGCCATGATCGCCTATCGGCTGGAAAAAGCAAATGTAGCATTAGAGGATGCTGCATTCTTAGCTGATGCAGGGCGCTATGGCTTAGCAGCCAACAGGCTGTATTATGCTTTATATCATTCTGCTTCCGCATTATTACTCAGCAAAGGCATTATTACCAAACGCCATTCTGGACTTATAACCCAGATGCATTTTCATTTCATAAAAACTGGCATTCTGACAGCTGAAGAAGGAGGATTATTCAAAGTAATGTTCGACCTACGTCACGAAGATGACTACGAAGATTTTATCGAAGTGGAACGCGCTGATGTGGAGGAATACACCCCTCAAGTTATTGCATTAGTTGAGAAGCTGAAATCTCTGGTAGAAAGATAATATTTTGACAATGCTCGTTGCGGATGTAGCGTAAGCTCGTTGCGGACGGACCACTCGCTCGTTACGGACGGATGGCGCGACCATCGCGGACGGACGAGATGCCCGTCGCGAACGAGCGAATTGAAGGTGCCGACTGCAGGCTCTACACCTTACGGGTAAAGCCCCTTCACCTTACGGGTGTAGTATTCATACCCCCGAACCATCATCTCATCCTGAAAATCAGAAGAATTTCATCATTTTTGGTCGATACCTCACTAAATCGCTCAAAACACCTGTAAACAAAGGGGATTTGGCAAGTGAGGTATGTCGATTTAACCTCACTTATACCTCACTCATACCTCACTTCCAACCTCACTTCCACACAGTCAGTTCGTACTATTGAGCGAGTGAGGTTACGAGTGAGGTATAAGTGAGGTTCAGGTGAGGTATAAGTGAGGTATCTCACCCATACCTCACCTCCCGCTTCCCCTTTGTACAAAGGCATTTCAGAAGATTTAGTGAGGTTAAACCCCAAAATCACATTTTGCACTACTTTTTCACTATCTGAGATGTATCTCAAAATAAATCTCGATAATATTTGGTCATTCCAATTCTTTTTCATATCTTTGCACCCAAGCGTAGTCCGATGGAGCTCCTAGTGAGGAAAAATGCAGATGTCGGCTAGCACTACATAATGGAAAAGCGTCACACGATGCTTTGTCGACTGGCTATCTGAAATTACCACGAAAGATTACAGGTCAAAGACAATGCAGAGTTGATGTCACGGGAATGCTGAATACGTATCCCCGTTGTGTGCTTGAAGGTTAACCATGCCTTCACAGCACACTTACGGGTGTGTCAGCAATTCATTCGTGGGTATCACCCTGTTCGTCAACCTGTAAGGCTGTGGTAGGCCTCAGATAGCAGACGGGCAGAAGGTGGATACCCACGTTTCGTTGTGTGGTTAAAACAAATGGATTTGAATCGCCTAAATTCGGGTGTCATAAGGGCATAAAGACTAACACAATATGGAAATACGAACTCCAAAATGGTCCATGATACTGGCGATAACATTCATTGTCTTCGCTGTCTCGTGTATTGTTCTTGCGTTTATCTGTAAAAATAGTTCTACCACGTTCATAGGGACTTCAACGTCATTTGCGACCCTGGCAGGTGCTATTTTGGTCTTTTCTACACTTGATATGCAACGTAAAGCTTTGGAAGAAGAGAACAGCAAGAATAACTATTCACGATTTGATTCAAGATTTTATCCTATTTTATCTAGTTTCCGTATGGATGCTGCCAATATGGAGAACACACTTGAACGTATTAAGGAAAAAGGAAAAGGATATGGTTTTCCATATTGTTCCTCTTTTTGGGGTGAAAAAGCATTCTTTATAAATCGTAAAATCCTTGAGACTCTTTATATCAATATCAAAAAGAATACTTTTGAAGTATACGACGCAGAGAATATAAGGATTGAATTAGATGAGATTGGGAAAATAGAGACATCTCTTATGGACGATTGGGCTTCTGAAGATGATTTAGATAAGATTTACAAAAAAAGAGTTGACTACTTGCACTCTCAACAAGGTGGTTTCCTACTTTATAAATATGGAATAACAAAGGAAGTGTGGGAAAAATATAAGAATGCAGAAAAGAATGAACTGATCTCTTTCTTATTAGATAGACTGCTTCTTTATCAGCCAACTATTCTATCAAAATATATCCGGGGATTACGATTTATGCTTCATATTATTGACGATATTCCTAAGAAATTAGATAAAAAGGACTATTATCTGAACATATCATGCCTATTAGGCAAGGAAGAAATGTTGTTTTTAAATTGCTTTGAAGAGTTTAACATAATCACAAATAATTAAATCTATGGTATCAAGAGAGTTTATTCGTTATGTAATAAAATCCCATCATGAAATTTTAGTTCACATGACGGGTGAAGAGAGGTTGGATGGGCTTTCGTCCTTAATCTTCGTTATTCACAATTTGGTATTAAACGAGAATGAGGGAAAAGAACTTATTATGAATACTTTTAATCGTATAGACACTCATGGATTATTGAGGGTTAAAGCTATACGTACTTCTCAGGTTGATGTGTCTTTAATAGATTCTAACCCACGCGAGTATATCATTAACACTAAGGATATCGTGGAGTATCAAACAGTAAACACAAAATATTGTAATTAGAAAGCAAAAATTTAAGTAGTAAATGTATAATATGAAGAAATTATTGTCTCTCGCTATTTGCTATATACTTATTCCCTATAGAGTTGAGGCAGCAGTGGAAATAGGGGATTTACTCTACAACTTAAATGGAGATTATGCATCAGTTGCACCAAATATAAAGTATGAAAGTGGTAACGGATGGGTTTGCTATTATACAAACGACATTTATATCGTACCAGAAACAGTAACTTATAATGGTCGAGACTATATTGTAAACGAAATATCGCCATATGCATTTGGGAGGTGGTCCCAAGCTTCAAGTCCAGCATCAACCATTATTTTACCTTCTACAGTTAAAACTATAGCATCATGTGCTTTTTCAGGTTGTACAAATCTAAAGATGGTAGATTTAGGAGGTGCTGAAGTTATTGGTGGTGCTACATTTGAATATTGTCGCAGCCTCACTTCGGTAAAAATACCAGCTTCAGCTGAATACTTTGGAATCAAAGGAAGTGATCCATCTAATGTTTTTCAATCATGTTCTTATGTTAATGAAATTTTTTACCTATCTACGAAAGCACCCGAAAATTGGGTAATTACAACCAAAACTTATGTTCCAGATAAACAAAATTATACAAATCCAAAGTTTGGTACTAAATATGCCGCTTCGTCATATTCAATTAATACAAACGTTATTGAAATGATTTCATTTGGTGAGAATCATTTTGTATATAATGGCCAATCTCCAAATCCTAACTGGACAAATAATGTCGAAGGTTATACTGCATCTTTGACAATGCCTGTTCTCAATGCCGACGTGGGGTCTCATGAAGTGTTAATTCCCGTTACATTTACGAACGAAAACGAATCGTTTACTGCTAATGTCGTTTATCGTTATACAATAGATCCAGTACCATTAACAGTAACCGCAGCAAATGCTAGTAGAGAGTATGGTGAAGAAAATCCGATTCTTCAGCTTTCTTATTCAGGTTTTATAAATGGAGATGACGAAAGTGCTCTAAAAACAATTCCCACTGCCAGAACGTCAGCAACAAAGACAAGTAACGTAGGTGAATATCCCATAACAGTAAGTGGGGGCAAAGCAACGAACTATACATTTGTATATGAACCGGGAGTGTTGACGGTGACTAAAGCTCCGCTGTCGGCAATGGTGAATGACGTGACAAAAGTATATGGTTCGCAGAATCCTGCTTTCACAATTGATTATTATGGTCTTAAGAATGGCGAGACGTCACCAGCATGGACAACTCAACCGACATTCCAGACTGATGCGACACAAAGTAGTAGTGTTGGCGAATATGCAATAAGAGCTGTCAATGGCGTTCCTATAAACTATGATCTTGGCTATATTACTGAAGGAATACTTAGCATCACTCCTGCGCCACTGACTATCAAGGTGTATAATGCGGTGAGGAAGTACTATAGTGACAATCCAACTTTTAGTTACAATTGCATTGGCTTTGTTAACGGGGAAGATGAAACCGCATTAAATTCTCCCCCAGTACTTACTACGTTGGCTTCGCTAACAAGTAATGCAGGAGAATATGAGATTAAGGCAGAAGGGGCATCTAGTCCCAACTATTCTATTTCATACACAAATGGTACGCTCACTATTGTCCCACGACCACTAACCGCTTCTGTCGGCAACTATGACCGGCCATATAATGAGGAGAATCCTGTATTTGAGATTGTGTACACAGGATTCATGGGCGATGATGACGAGGCCTCACTGAACGAGAAACCTATAGTTAGCACTACGGCAACAAAAACATCTGATGTTGGTACATATCCAATAATTGTTTCCGGTGGCAGTGCTGACAATTACAATTTCTCATATGTATCTGGAATACTTACTATTAATAAGGCTGAACAGACCATCATTTGGGACCAGGATCTGAGTGGACTCAAAGTTGGAGACCAAGTGCAATTAGAGGCTAAAGCCACATCTGGCCTTCCTGTCACTTATACGATAAGTGATAGTAACATTGGGGAAATATACTCAGTTGGGAATACCTACTATTTGGATTGCAAAAAGGAGGGACAAACAAGAGTCGGAGCTATACAAGCAGGTAACAGCAACTATTATTCTTCTGTAAGAACTTACAAAAATGTTGTCGTTATCTCATCACAACCAGTGACTGGTATCACGCTGCCACAAGATAATTATACAATGCTTAGTATCGGTGAGACCGTGCAAATAGATGCCACCGTATTGCCAGCAGATGCAACGAACAAAGATGTGAGATGGAGCAGTTCGAATGAGAATGTGTGCACGGTGGCTAACGGTGTTGTGACAGCTACAGGATACGGAACCGCTATTGTTATGGCATCAACAATTGAGGGCGGATACACTGCCTCATGTACAGTGAAAGTATTGGAAAAGGGAGATGCTGATGGCAGTGGTGAAATTAACAACCATGATGCAGTAGCAGTGGCATATTATATTCTTGGCCGACCTCTCAATAGTTTCATCTTCACTTTAGCCGATGTGAATGAAGACGGAATAATCAGCATCTCTGATGCTGTCGGCATTATAGACATCATAATGAAAGCTAGGAAATAGATGTTACTTAGGACCGCTTAGACAACAACTGAGCGGTCCTAATTTTGCTCTCTCAGAAACCGTTCCGAGTCCTTAAGGCAGGATGACTTGAAAGAGGCAATAAAGTGCCAGTCAGGGCATTCGCATGTTTTCTCTTGCGCTGCTCATAAAAAAAGAGGAGAAAAACATTGTTTATTCGCAAAAAATGATTAACTTTGCGGCAAGAAAAGAAGAATAGTATGGACAAACAGATTCTTGACAGCATCAAAAAAGTGCTTGCTATAAGCCTGCCGCAAGGAGGAACGGCATTGCTCTACGGGTCGCAAGCCCGTGGTGATGCTCGTTTGGATTCTGACTGGGACATACTGATTGTCCTTGACAAGGAGCGGCTGATGCCCGAAGACTACGACACGGTGACCTATCCCCTTACTAAGTTAGGATGGGACATCGGTGCAGAAATCAATCCCATCATGTACACGAAGAAAGAATGGGAGGCTAGCAAAATCACTCCATTTTATCATCATGTCCTAGAAGATGCTATCGCCTTATGAGTTTGAACGATGATGAGAGAAAAACGATGGTCACTCTTCAGATGGAGAAGGCCAGCCGTTTCT
>JAEEGI010014638.1_pt1 | contig 16462 bp, 8 predicted proteins | sample 8958751 | NCBI WGS metagenome assembly JAEEGI01 (sample SAMN16246545, study PRJNA631951) | gut metagenome | biome: gut microbiome; feature: rumen; material: KS-attached | host: Bos | place: Iran: Karaj | collected 2018-10
CAATGCAGTCGGAACCGGACATGCCGGCCAGGTGCTGGATGGCACCGGAGATGCCGCAGGCGATGTACAGCTTCGGAGCAACGGTCTTACCGGTCTGGCCGACCTGATGGGCGTGGGAGATCCAGCCAGCATCAACGGCAGAACGGGAGGAACCGACCACGCCGCCGATGGCGTCGGCCAGAGCCTGCACCAGAGAGAAGTTCTCGGGCTTGCCCAGACCACGGCCGCCGGAGCAGATGATGTCGGCGTCTTCCAGCTTGACCAGCTCAGCGCCGGCGTCAACGATGCGCTCGATCAGCTTGGCACGGATCTGATCCTCGGAAACGTGGAAATCGAACTTGGTGATGGGAGCGGTGCGGGAGTCGTCCTTCTCGCCCTTCTTGAAGACGCCGGGACGAACGGTGCCGATCTGGGGGAAGTCGTTGGGGCACTCGATGGTGGCCATCAGGTTGCCGCCGAAGGCGGGACGTGTGGAGGCCAGTTGCATGTCTTCCGTGATTTCCAACTTTGTACAGTCGGCGGTGAGGCCCGTGTTGAGGCGGCAAGCCAAACGAGGTGCCAGGTCACGTCCGATGGTGGAGGCGCCGATCAGCATGATGCTGGGCTTGTACTCCATCACCAGTTGGTAGATGGCTTGCGTGTATTGTTCCGTCAGATAGTCCTTCAGTTCGGGAGCATCCATGCAGATCACCTCGTCGGCACCGTATTCGATCAGCATCTGGGCCTGGTCCTTGATCTGGTATCCGGCCAGGACGGCCACGACCTTCTCGTGCAGGTCGGCGGACAGCTCGTGCGCCTTACCGAGCAATTCCAAGGCCACGGATTGGATAACGCCGTCGCGTTGTTCCACAAAAACATGAATATTCTTATAGTCTGATTTTTCCATTGTCTCTAAATTCTCGGTTAAATAATATGTTTTTCTTTCAATTTCTTAACGATGATTTCCACAGCCTCTTCGGGGTCCACCTCGAAGATTTCGCCCGGTTGTTTCTGCGGTTTTGTGAAGGATTTCTTCACGCGTGTGGGCGAGCCGGAAAGACCGAGGCGGTCAGGGTCAACGTCCAGTTTGTCGGCGCCCCACACTTCCACCTCCTTGTCGTAGGCTTCCATGATTCCCTTCACGGTCATGTAGCGGGGTTTGATGGCGGATGAGAGGACGGTGAGCACGCAAGGTGTTTCCACTTCCAGAATCTGGTAGCCTTCTTCCGTTTCTTTGGTGACGGTGCAGAGTTTCTGGCCGTCATATTCGAGGTTGGTGGCGTAGGTCACCTGCGGGAGGTCGAGATGTTGGGCCAGGGAGACCGGTGTTTGGGCCGTGTCGCCGTCGATAGCCTGACGTCCAGCGAGGATGAGATCGTAATCAAGGGTTTTGATGGCGCCGGAAAGGGCGTACGAGGTGGCCAGCGTGTCCGCGCCCGCGAACTTGCGGTCGGAGAGCAGGATGGCCCTGTCGGCACCCATGGCGAAAGCCTCGCGGCAGATGGCGTCAGCCTGCGGCGGACCCATCGTGATCACAGTGACATGCGCACCGAATTTGTCCTTCAGCTGCAAGGCCATTTCCAGAGCGGAGGCATCGTCCGGATTCAAAATGGAGGGAACACCATCGCGAATCAATGTGCCGGTCACCGGATTGATTTTAATAACATTGGTATTCGGAACCTGTTTTATCGTTACTATAATGTTCATTGTTCTGTCGATATTTGTTTTTTATTGTGAAGACGCACGACCGTGCGATTTCTACCAATCAATTCTGTTTATTTGAATAATTTGCCGGCGATGACCATGCGTTGGACTTCGGAGGTGCCTTCGTAGATCTCCGTGATTTTGGCGTCACGCATCATGCGCTCGATTTCATACTCACGGGTGTAGCCGTAACCGCCGTGGAACTGCACGCACTTGGTTGTGGTTTCCATTGCCGTTTCAGCGCAATACAGCTTGGCCATGGCAGCATCCACCGAGTACGGCAGGTGCATGTCCTTCTTCCAGGCGGCCTGGCGCACCAGCAGACGGGCGGCCTGCACCTTGGTTTCCAAGTTGGCCATCTGGAACTGGGTGTTCTGGAACTGGGCCAGCGTCTTGCCGAACTGTTTTCTCTCTTTCGTGTATTTCACCGTGGCATCCAGAGCGCCTTGGGCGATACCGAGCGCCTGGGAGGCGATGCCGATACGGCCGCCGTCCAGCGTCATCATGGCGATTTTGAAACCCTTGCCGAGTTCGCCGAGGAGGTTCTCTTTCGGGATGCGGCAGTTTTCGAAAATCAGCTCGCAAGTGGCGGAACCGCGGATACCCATCTTCTTCTCTTTCTTGCCGATGGAGAAACCGGGAGTGCCCTTCTCCACGATGAAGGCGGAGATGCCCTTCGTGCCGAGCGACTTGTCGGTCATGGCCATGATCACATACACGTGGGCGTAACCGGCGTTTGTAATGAAGATTTTGCTGCCGTTGAGCACCCACTCGTCACCGTCCAATACGGCTGTGGTCTGCTGCATGGCGGCATCTGTGCCGGCATTCGGCTCCGTCAGACCGAAAGCGCCAATCCATTCGCCGGAAGCCAACTTGGGCAAATATTTCATCTTCTGTTCCTCTGTGCCGAATTCCAGAATCGGGTTCATACAGAGCGACGTGTGCGCACTCACGATCACACCTGTGGTGGCACACACCTTCGACAGCTCTTCCACTGCCATAATATACATCTGGTTCGTGGCTCCCTGTCCGCCGTATTGCACGGGAATGGGAATGCCCATGATGCCGATCTTGGCCATCTTTTCAACGGTCTCTATCGGGAAACGCTCCTGATCGTCAACTTCGGCAGCCAGCGGCTGAACTTCTTCCGCTGCGAACTTGCGAATCATCTGCAGAAAGAGTTCTTCTCTTTTGTTTAAGCTAAAATCCATTTTTCAATATTTGGTTAAAATTGTAAAAATACTAAAATAGTTTGATTTGGTAAGAGTGTTGGATTAGAATGCTGTTCTTCGGTCTCAGGTCTCTTCAGTTATAACATTGAAAAAAATCCAATACCCAACGACCCAATTTCTACTCTCAACTCTAAACTCTCAACACTCAACTAATCCAGTTGCATGGGTTTGAGGTCCGGGGAGACGGTGAAGTCGGCTTCCGTGGCAGCCTTCACGTCCTCAACGGTGAACTCGGGATGCAATTCTGTGAGCACCAGTCCCTTGTCGGTGACCACCATGACACCCATTTCGGTCACGATCATGTTGACGGCCGCCATAGCGGTGAGGGGCAGGTTGCATTTGTGGAGGATTTTCGGATTGCCTTTCTGGGTGTGTTCCATTGCGACGATGACCGTCTTGGCACCCACCAGAAGGTCCATGGCGCCACCCATACCCGGGGTGAGCTTGCCGGGGATCATCCAGTTGGCTATGTCGCCGTGCTCGTCCACTTGCATGGCGCCCAGCACGGTGGCATCCACATGGCCGCCGCGGATCAGGGCGAAGGAATCAGCGGAACTGAAAGAGACGGCACCTGGCTGTGCGGTGATGTAGCCGCCGCCGGAGTTGATCAGGTTGTCATCCTCCTTGCCTTCTTCGGGAGTGGGTCCCATACCAATCATGCCATTCTCAGTCTGGAGAATCACATGCACATCTTTCGGCAAATAGTTGGGTACCATTGTCGGAAGACCAATACCCAGATTGACAACATCGCCATCCTTGAGTTCTTTGGCCACTCGCTTGGCGATAACTTCTCTCATTTGAGCTTTTTCCATAATCTTATTTTTTAAATGTTAACATTAATACTCGAAACCTAAAAGGCGGGCAAAGATACAAAAAAAGATTATAAGAAGAGCATCTCCACCACCTTATAAACAACCCATCCCGTATAGGCGGTAAACAGCAGTCCCCAGACGAAGGCTGGCACATGGGTGATTTTGGCTAAATTGGCGGCATCGCCGGCCTTTTGCGGGTCGCGGACGGTGAGCACCAGCAGCACCAATGAAGAGGTCACCGATTCCACTAAGATCATCATTGCGTAAAAGAGGGCCGCGTATGGCGCATATTCTTCGCCGCCGAAATAAAACAGGCATACGTTCACGCCGCAAAACAGAAACACCCATAACATCCCGTACAGGTTGCGAATCCAAAACAACATCATGATGAAAAAAAGAACTGACAACCCTATGATCACCCCCAAGGCGGCTCCCTGTTCTATCAGGTAAAAAGAGAGCCATGCCACCGACACCGCAAATGGATAACCGGCTAACGAGGTCAGCGCTGCGGCGAAACGCCCATCGGTTTGGGTGGTTGTCGTACCGGAGGTGTCCTTGAAAAGTTCTATTTTGTTCACTTGTCCTCCGAGGCACAACGCCACCAACGCATGTCCGAACTCATGGAGTGCCGTATTGATGATGTTGAAAAATTTGCCGACAACGGGAATGCGCGGCAACAAGAATGCAACCGCAATATAAAGCAGCCAATACCAAGGGCTTTCGGGCATCGTTCTTTACTGTTGAGAGTTTAGAGATTAGAGTTTAGAGTTTAGAGTTTAGAGTTAAAAGTTAAAAGCTAAAAGCCAATAGCCAACGGCCAACTACTGCTTCAAGCTCACCGTCTTGTTGAACACGAGGCGGTCTTCTGTGGAATCCGGGTCGGCGTAGAAGTAGCCGAGCCGCTCGAACTGGAAGTGCTTGATGACCATTGCCTTCTCTTTCGTCAAGGTGGGTTCTATCCAGGCTTCGCTCACCACGAGAGAGTTGGGGTTGAGATGGTCGAGGAAGGTCTCGCCCTCGGCGCAGTCGTCGGGAGCCTCCACACTGAACAGGCGGTCGAACAGGCGAACCTCCGCCTTCTTGGAATGCTGCACGGAAGCCCAGTGGATGGTTGCCTTCACCTTGCGGTTGCTGTCGGGCATACCGCTCTTGGTGTTGGGATCATACGTGCAGTGAATCTCGGTGATGTTGCCGGCGTCGTCCTTGACGATATGGGTGCATTTGATGATGTAGGCATACTTGAGGCGCACCTCACGGTCGATGGAGAGACGGTAGAACTTCTTGTCGGCGTTCTCGCGGAAGTCGGCGCGCTCAATCCAGAGTTCCTTGGAGAAGGGCACCGTGCGGGTGCCGGCCTCCGGGTCTTCCGGGTTGTTGACGGCGGTCATCTCCTCCACCTGGCCTTCGGGATAGTTGTCGATGATGAGCTTCACGGGATCCAGCACGGCCATCGTGCGGATGGCGGTCTTGTTGAGGTCCTCGCGCACGCAATGCTCCAGCAGCGACACGTCGATGATGTTGTCGCGCTTGGCCACGCCGACGGTCTCGGCGAAGTTGCGCAAGGAAGCCGCCGTGTAGCCTCTTCTGCGAAGGCCGCAGATGGTCGGCATACGCGGGTCGTCCCAGCCGTTGACGTAACCTTCTTTTACTAACTGCAACAATTTGCGCTTGCTCATGATAGTGTAATTGAGGTTCAAGCGCGCGAACTCCACCTGTTGCGGGTGATGGATGTGCAGTGCCTCGCAGAACCAGTCGTACAGTGGGCGGTGCACCTCGAACTCCAGCGTGCAGATGGAATGGGTGATGCCCTCGATAGAGTCGCTCTGCCCGTGGGCGAAGTCGTACATCGGGTAGATGCACCACTTGTCGCCCGTCCGGTGATGGGTGGCATGCAGGATACGATACATGATCGGGTCGCGCATGTGCATATTGGGCGAAGCCATGTTGATCTTGGCGCGCAGCACGCGGCTGCCGTCGGGAAACTCGCCGGCGCGCATCCGGCGGAAAAGGTCCAGGTTCTCCTCCACGGAGCGGTTGCGGTAGGGACTCTCGATACCGGGCGCCGTGGGCACTCCCCTGCCCTTGCTGATCTCCTCCTGGCTCTGGTCGTCCACGTAGGCTAATCCTTCGTTGATGAGCTGCTCGGCCCACGCGTACAGCTGATCGAAGTAATCCGATGCGTAACGTTCCTCCGCCCACTGGAAGCCCAGCCAGCGGATGTCGTCACGAATCGAGTCCACGTACTCCGTGTCCTCCTTCACCGGGTTGGTGTCATCGAAGCGAAGGTTGCACTTGCCGTTGTATTTCTTTGCCATACCGAAGTTCAGACATATCGACTTTGCATGGCCGATATGCAGGTAGCCGTTCGGCTCAGGCGGGAATCGCGTGATGATGCCGTTCTGGATTTTTCCGCTCTGTAGGTCGTCCTCTATGATCTGCTCTACAAAATTCATGTCGCTGTGGTTTTATCGTTTATACCATTTTTTAAACAAGCCGCAAAAATACAAAAATGCAGCTTATGCTGCCTTAAAAGGAATGCTTCAGCTTGATGAATAGTTTCTGTTGTCAGTTTTTCACACAACGGACGGAAAGACCGTATGTTTTGTATGCATCAAAATATATGTCGTAGTCATCAAGAACGCTAACCGCCGGATTGTTATAGTACATGAAAGCCGGCAAGGCGACGTCCTCATAATAACCACTTTTATTGGAAGTCCAGAAATAGGCACTTTTGCCTAAGTCCGATGGTTCCCAAGCGGCTATTCCAGCGGGCACGGCAGCAAAACCAGAAGTGTTGTTTTGAGACAAGTCTGCACCAGGAGTATAGGCGTGACCGTTCATTATCATACTCGCATTATAATATTCATTCGAACTTTCCCACGGCATCCCGATCCATTCATAAATCAAAGCCAAAGAATCGAACGCACGATGAAGGGAATCCATGTTTATGGGCGGATAATATTCCCATCCCCCCTGGGAAGCCAAAGCACTGGCGGAAACATTGGAATAATTCGCGTCGTAATAGGGGGAAACATTTAACACCAAGATACTCCATTCATCCGTACTGGGCACATGCCAGCCCTTTGGGCATATTCCCTGGTCTCCCGGATTGCCGGCATTATGCATCACGGCATACCAGTTGTAAAGCAGTCCGTATGAGGCAGCATCCACGCCAGGGATTTCACAATAGGCGGGTGTCCGCACATCCTCGCCCAAACCGGCCGGAATGGGAGTTCCATCGGCATAATGAGTGGTGCGCAAGTTTGTTTTCATCCAAGTTTTCCGTCCTATGCGCACAGCATCATACTGGTTTCCGTCATAGTCTTTAACGGCATTATGAATAATATTGGTTTCACCCGTGTGGGTACAGGACACGCAGACAAACAGTCCGAACAAAGCGATGATGGGGATTATTTTTTTCATTGGATTTTACCTGATTGATGAATTGTTGATTTGTTGAATTGTTGATTTGTTGACGGGATGAATCTGTCAGTTTTTCACACAGCGGACGGAACCGTAACCTTTGGAACGCCCGATGCTTACCGAGCTTCCCCCGTAGCTTCCAATAATGGAAAGTTGGATGGAATCGCTGTAGTTTCCAAAGGATTTATACGTTGAGCTCCAAATATATGAATAAAAATAGAAGTCGTATGAACTGTTTCCGATGACATACCCTGCCCCTCTCGCACTGAATCCGGTGGCATTATTATCGCTCTTGTAAGCACATATAGCACATGGGCCCGCGCCCTCCCAGGTGCCCCAACCCACTGAATCAGCCAACGCTTTTCCCACATTGTAGTTTGAGCCGTTGCACCAATACCGCTGTTGTGATTTTACATAATCAACCAATTGTTGCAATTCTGCTTGCGACGGAACATGCCAGCCTTGAGGACAAATCCCCTGCACACCAGAAGGATTTGTGATACTGGACGAGGCGTTATGCATTACCGCTTTCCAATTATACAAATATCCATACACAGGGAGATTAAGACTGTCGTTGTCGGGATAACACCGATAAGCAACTGAACCGTAGGTAGAATTACCAAATACAATCGAATCCCCGTTGCTGTAATGGGTGGTACGCAGGTTCTCCTTCAGCCAGCACTGACTTCCAATCTGCACGGTATTGTAAACATTCCCATCGTAATCGCTTACGGTAGGCGCATTGGCACAAGGTTGGGCATCATTTGAGTTTGAAGTAACAAAAACGAAATCGTTACTATACGACACTCCATTGCTTGTCACAGCGTAAACACGAACATGATAAATCGTTCCCGGCACCAAACCGTTAAGGGAGCTTGTAAAAGAGCCCGGACTGTAACCCACCAACTGATGCTGATCATTGATGGTAGGATCAGCGTTGACACTCCAACAAATACCTTTGCTTGTAATGGTGTTTCCTCCGTTAACAGGCACATTTCCATGAACGACAGCCGAATTATCCAAAATATTGGTAACGGAATCCACAACAGTTTCCACCCATCCATTGTCCAACACGCATCGTACAGAGACCTGCTCATTTCGATAAAGCGCTTTTCTGTAAACAGCCGGATTGTTATAATTGATTTGACAGATCCAAACAGAATCGTTATCCTTTTGCGTGGCACTACAATATTCCGCACGATCCCCTATCATAGAACTACCTCCTCCCGAATATCTAAAGATAGCCTTTGCGGAAAATCCTGTGGCATTGTTGGGAGTACTTCCTATTGTCCCAGGCGCACAACTCGAAGTACTCAAGCTCCAATATTGGTCAGAGGCCAAAGCTTTGGCAATTCTGCCCGTGCCGCCGCATGTGTATTGACTCTGGCCGCTCACATAGTCGGTCAGGATGGTCCATTCGCCGTCGCTCGGCACATGCCAACCGTTCGGGCATATTCCCTGCACACCGGAAGGCACACCCGAACTGGACGATGAGTTACGCATCACCGCACCCCAAGTGTAATGATTACCGAATAGCATACGCATCAAGTTCGTGTTTTGATTCACCACCCACGGACTACTAAAGTAAACATCAGCACCATCCGCATAATGCATTGACCGCAAATTCTCTTGCATCCAGCACTGGTTGCCGATTTGGACGGAATGATAAACATTGCTGTCATAATCCATCAAAGGCGTGTCGCCATGGCAAGCAAGATGAACGAGAATCTCATTGCCATAAACAACACCACTGTTGGTGTTGGCAAAAGCCCGCACATAGTAATGCTGACCGTATGTCAGTCCCGTGATGAGCAGCGTGTCATCATTAGCCGTTGGCACATTGCCATACACCACATTGTTTGCGCCAATAACGGGTGAAGGAGACGTGTTCCAACAGACACCGTGCGAAACCACAGAACCTGTTCCCGTATTGGAAATCTTACTGCGCACAGAAGCGGAGGTGGTCGTTACTCCATCCAGAAATGTGGTTACACTCACGCCCTCATTTCGGACGCACCGTACAGCAGCATTTAACACACCAGCCATTTCACCACTACTAAGCCGAAATTCAACTTGACTTCCGAAATACACATAATAGAATTTGTCAGGCTCATTATTCGTACATGTACGGAGCATGTAGTGTGACGAGGAAAATCCCGTGGCATTGTTTATCCAACTGCAACTGTTTGAATTTGATGAGCCCAAAGCATATCCTATATAGCTTGTGTCGCCGTTGCATAAGAAACCATCCTGGTTTTTCACAAAAGTAAACAACTCTCTGAATTCCGCGACACTCGGCAAATGCCATCCGGAAGGACATACACTCTGAACATTACTCGGATTGTTGTTGTTCGCATTATTCCAATTAAACAAAGATTTGAGTACATACATTATTCCTATTGTATCTGTCACCCCCTGTACAGATGATGTAAGATAGGAACCAATTGGAACAATCGGGGTCCCATCCATATAATGCGTGGTGCGCAGGTTCTCCTTCATCCAGCACTGGTTGCCGACTTGCACCGTGTTATATACATTTCCATCATAATCGGTGAGGGTTGGAGTGCCTGGACACGGTATGTTTGCCTTCACCGTGGTGAACGTAACCTGATTGCCGTAGGCGGTGCCCACTGAGTTTGTCGCATACGCCCGCACATAATAGGTCGTATTGGCTGTCAATCCGGTTAAAGAACTCGTGAAAGGACCTGTTCCCGTACCATTTGTGGTTGTGCTGCTGGCCAATGTCGGATTGGGCGCAGTGCTCCAGCATACGCCCCGTGCCGTGACAGGAGACCCTCCATTTGAAACGACATTGCCGCCACAGGAAGCCGTTACGACCGCCACATTGGTAACCGTGGCGGTGGTTATGGTTGGCATACTCGGACTTAATGTGGTAAACGTAACGTCATCACCGTATGCCGTTCCGCCACTGTTGGTGGCGTATGCCCGAACATGATAGGTGGTATTGGCCGTAAGCCCGGTCAACGTGTAGGTGAAAGAGCCTGTTCCACTGCCCACAACCACAGAATTGCCGGCAACCGTCGGATTGAGCGTGGTGCTCCAGCACAATCCTCGAGCCGTGACGGTCGTCCCGCCGTCCGACACCACATTGCCGCCACACGATGCAGAATTGACATTGACATTGGTGGCCGCAAGCGTAGTGACAGTGGGAGCAGCGAAAGATGAGGTGGTAAACGTCACTTCATCGCCGTATGCGGTTCCCACGTTATTTTTGGCGTATGCTCGCACATAGTAGGTGGTGTTGTCAGACAGCCCTGTAAGATGGCTCGTGAACGAACCCAATCCCGTACCATTCGTCGTGTGGGACCCGCTGACCGTCGGGTTATGGCTTGTACTCCAGCATACACCTCTGGACGTCACCGGCGCCCCGCCATCCGACGTGACATTGCCACCACAGTCCGCCGACCCGGTTGTGATATTGCTAACCACGTCCGTCACAACCGTCGGTGTCGTATTCGCGACAGGTTGGTAATCATCTTTCAGGCAACGAACTGAAAACCCGTATGTCTTTTGTATCTCTGACAATACAGCATAACAAGGCTGATCGGAACCCCACAAATTCAAATCATAGACGGAAAGGAAATAGTACGAAGACTTATATGTGGAAACTTCCGTTGAGCTCCAAATCACCGAACTAAAGTATAAATTTTCAACATTACTATAATAGGGAGGATTATAAAAAGCGCCTGCAGGAACCATTGAAAAGCCCGACAAATTATTATCCACATAGCAATAAAGATCATAATCATTTGATATGAAATCCGTATTCCACCCAAAATCCGATGCCACCGCTTTTGCAATTTGATAGTTATAATTATTACTAACGAAATCATTGAGTTGAGTAAACTCCGCATTACTCGGCACATGCCAACCCGCAGGACAGATACCTTGTACCCCTGAAGGATTCGCCTGGCTTGACACAGCACCATGCATAACAGCTTTCCAATTATACAAATATCCATATATGGAAACATCCCCGGATTCTTCCTCTCCGTCATCCGACCAGCCGACGGGCACATATCGGTATGCCACATCGAAACTGGGTGTTACCGATGTAAGAGCGATGCTTTCGCCATCCGCATAATGCGTTGTCCTCAAATTTTCCTTCATCCAGCATTGGCTACCAACCTGCACGGCATTGTAAACATTGCCGTCATAGTCGCGAAGGGTGGACACCCCATTGCAACTGACACCATGAAGATCAAACATAAGACTGATTGGCTCGTCCGTGCTTTGATTTTTTCTAACCTCATAACTCACTCTTGATGATGAATATCCCTGATAGCGCATTTCATCCCCGAGCTGGAATGCGTGGGCCGGGTCGCTTTTCAATTGCACCACAGACATGGTGCCGCCGACGGCTCCCTCGTATGCAATGCGGTTAGTCCCGGCGCGGCCAACATTTTCCATCTTCAAGCTACGGACACCCGAAGATGTCTGCACCGAAAGCACATAGGTCTGCGGAACGGCAAGCGTCACAGTGAATAGATTGCCGCCTTCCAGCAACACACCACTGTATTCCGCGCACACACGACCGCTAATGTCGGTGAGCATCATCCGCACGCTCTCCGTCTTCGGGGATTGGATATTCACCCGGGTGGTGCCGTCAAACGGGTTCGGCATCACCTGCATTCCTTTGTCAGGAAGGCGGTTTTGTATTCCTACGCCCACCGTCAAGGTATAAACCGTGTCGGGATAGTAGATGGTTTCCGTCCAGTTGCGGGTGACATTGTTAATCAAGATACTGTCAGGCTGCACATAGCTGCCGTTGGTTGTCCGACACGCGAAGGTAAGCGTTACGCTGTTCTGCGCGAAGCTTGCCATCAAACTTATCAGGAAAAAGAAAATAAGGAATAGTGTTCTTTTCATATTATTTATAAAATTATTCTAAAGATTAAAAACATGCAAAAATAATTATTTTTATTTATTCTATACATTCCAATTATAAATCAAACAAAAAAAGGATGGCAAACGCCATCCTTTTTGTTTCTAACCTATACGATTTCTATCTGTAGATCAATATGCTACGCGACTTATCAATGGTGAAGTTACCCCATTCGTTCTGGATGAAGCCATCGCCAATGACGAAAGCGGCGGGCAGGTTCTTCTTCACGGTCACCTTCACGTTTTCGGCGTAGTCATCACCCACACGAAGTTCTTGGAGGTAAAGCACCACACCGTCAATAATGCTACCGTCCTCCTGCTTGATGGCGGCGGCTTTATCCTCGAAATCATCCAGATTGATGATGGACTCCTTCAGGAAGCGGGTGGCATCCGCATAGTTCATGAATATTTCTTCGCTCTTGTTGCCAATCACGAACTCCATCGACTTGCTGTTGGCGAAGCAGGCGCCCTTCACATCGTCGCCAACGACGGTCACGGGCACGGTACGCTCCTGCACCAAGGCAATGCCGCCACCACCGCGACGCACGCTGTCAATGTTGTCACTGCTGGGCACATAGTCATCACGCAGGATGATGAACTCCGTACGACGGTTGAGCTGGTGCGCAGCCTCTTTTTCAGGCTTCGTGGGGAAGGATTCACAGTAGGCCTCCGTCAGCACCGTACCTTTGGCGAAGAAGTACTTCTTACCGTTGTAGGTGGAGTACATGTCTTTCTCCAGCTTTCTGGGAACACGCTCACCATAACCCTTGGCCACGATACGATCGGCGGCAATACCCATTTCATTCACAAGGAAATCGACACAAGATTGGGCACGGTTCTGCGACAGGATGTCGTTCTTTTCCTCCGTGTCACGAGAGTCGGTATGGGAACGCAGCTCAATGACAATCGTCGGGTTCTTTACCATAATATTATATAAGTACATCAACGAGTCTTTGTACTGGGGTTTGAGGTCCCACTTGGCCAGATCATACAGAATCTCCGGCAGCAGAATCGGCTCCTTCGGGATGGGTTCAAGAGCAAAGTCCTGTTTGAGGTCGGTGTTTTCCGTCAAGCCGACAGTTGTCTGCTGGGCGGTGTTACCATTCTCCCAATAGCCGGTCTTCTTCACTTTCAAATTATACGTGGTAGATCCAAGGATCTTCGTTTTGTCGAAATGATAGTAACCCTTCACATCCGTGGTAGTCTTGTAGCTGGTTCCGTCCGAGCCTTCAATCTCCACTTCCACACCATCCATGTACTGGCCGTTGTTCTTGTCACGCACATAACCGGAAATGGTATAGACCAGCGGTCGCAGAAGGAAGTAGTAGATATCGTCGCCACCACGTCCGCCGGCACGGTTGGAGGAGAAATAACCCTTGGCCAGATAGGGCGATTTGGATTTGGGATCAATAGCCTCATTCTCATCGAAGATGATACCCAGATCATCGCCACTGGAGTTGATGGGCACCATCAGATTCTCGGCCTTCTGCCATTTGCCACCCTTGTTGTAGGAGACAAACAGGTCAAGACCGCCCATACCGGGCCAGCCGTCCGAGGAGAAATAGAGTTCCTGGTCGTTGCGCAGGCTCGGGAACACCTCTTGTCCGGCAGTGTTCACATTAGGACCGAGATTGGTGATGTTGGAGAACTTGGCCGATTTCTTGGCGCGAGTGGCCATCCAGATGTCATAGCCGCCTTGTCCACCCGGACGGTTGGAGGCAAAATAGATCGTTAGCTCGTCACCAGAAATAAAGGGATGCACATAATTATAGGCGGAGTCTCCCATATAAACCAGTTCGGCTTCGCCCCAGGCTTTGCCCTTCTTCATCGACTTATAAATGTAACAGCCTTGTACTTTCTTCTTATCCTGCGGACATTTGGTGAAATAATAGACCGTTCCCTTGCGGTTGGAGGTGGCTTCGCCTTCGTTCACGCCCGTGTTCAGCGTTTCACCCTCGTCCAAGGTCGTCACCGGAGACCACTCACCCGGCCAGTCGGTATTTTTGCTCTTCGGCTTGTTGGTGACATAAATATCGGAGAAGTTGACACCCGTCCACTGGTCCGTGCCTTTGCCCTTGGAGCCTTCGCGATTGGAGGTGAAGATGATCGAATTACGTTTCTCGTCATTACCCCAGCGCGGTGCCCATTCATCCTCGCGGGTGTTGAATTTCTTGAGGTTCTCCACCTCGTAGCGGGTGGGGTTCTCCGTCCACATCTTGGCGTTGTTGCAGCCCTCGATGCGAGCATCCGCACGCGAATCCTCGGGAGCACGCTTCTTGAAGCTGTTGTAATACTTCAATGCCTGGTCATATTCCCCGCGAAGATTGTAGATGCTGCCAAGATGGAAGAGGATAATGGGATTGTCCTTCTGATAATTCTTCTTTTCCAAACGGAGATACTGCTGTTCAGCCTTCTTCAAATCACCCATGATTCGATAACATTCGGCTATCTGGAATGTGGCACGCTGGATCTCCACACGGTTGCCCTGCAGTTTCTTTATACCTTTTTTATACTGTTCCAAGGATTTTTCATACTGGCAGTCCCGAAACAGATTGTCGGCGTCACGCAACACAGGGCCTTGCGCCGATACCGTATAAGTAACTGTTATTAAAATAGATAAAAGAAACAGCGACAGTTTATATAGCTTCATTTTTTAAAATATTTTACCTTATACAAATTGGGCCGCTAAAATAAAAAAAATTCGGGATAGTTTCCACACCATCCCGAATTATTTTTTCATAAAATTTGTCTGTTATCAACCTGTTATTTGGCAACAGTGGCATTGGCACGTTTGACCTTATCGCCGGACAGTCTGAAGAGGTCGAAGGCGAACGGGTTGGAAACGAGGATACCGGAGTAGGTACCGATGAGGATACCCACGAACATGGCGAACACGAAACCGCGGATCACCTCACCGCCGAACAGGAAGATCACGAGCAGCGTCACCAACGTGGTGCCGGCAGTGTTGATGTTACGGCCGAGTGTCTGGTTGATGGCGTTGTTGAAGTTCTCGTAATTGGTACGCTTCGGATAGAGAGCCAAGTTCTCACGAACACGGTCGAAGATCACCACGTTGTTGTTGATGGAGTAACCGATCACCGTCAGGATGGCGGCGATGAAGTTCTGGTCGATTTCCATGGAGAATGGCATCACCTTGTAAAGGAGGGAGAACATACCCACCGTCAGGAAGGTGTCGTGGAACAGGGCGCACACACCCGCCACACCGAACTGCCAGTTGCGGAAACGCAAGGCAATATAGATGAATATCAACACCAAAGAAACCAAGACAGCCCAAACAGCCTTCATCAACAGTTCCTTGGCGATGGTGGGCTGGATCTTCTGGGAAGACTGGATACCACGCACATCGTTGGTCAGGTGAGTGAAGTCATATTCGGAGAGATCCTGTTTGGAGTAGAAACCCTTCAAGCAGTTGTAGAGTTTCTTCTCGCACAATTGGTCGTCAGCCGGATTGTTGCTTTCGATTCTGAAGTTGGTGATGATACGGATCTGGTCGTTGGCACCGAAGGTCTTGACTTCCGGGTTGCCGCCGAACTCATTGATCACAGCCGCACGCACGTCCTTGGTGGTGACATCCTTGTCAAAACGCACCACATAGCAACGGCCACTGGTGAAGTCGATACCGGGTTGCAGTTTCAAGGTGCAGAATGAAATCGCGGAAATAGCGATTAACGCCAGGGAGATGGTGTAGAATATTTTTCTCTTGCTGAGGAAATCGATGCTGGTGTTGGTGAAAGCATTCAACGTGACGCTGTTGCCAACCTCAAGAGTTTTGCCTTTCTTCAGTCGGGCCTCAATGACGAGACGGGACAGCAAGATGGCGGTGAACAGGGAGGAAAGGATACCGATGATCAACGTGGTGGCAAAGCCCTGGATAGGACCGGAACCGAAGATGTAGAGCACGATAGCGGTGATGAGGGTGGTGACGTTACCGTCGATGATAGCGGAATAAGAGTGTTTGAAGCCCTCATCCACAGCGACGCGGATACCCTTGCCGGCACGCACTTCCTCACGCACACGCTCGTAGATGATCACGTTGGCGTCAACGGCCATACCCAAGGTCAGGACGATACCGGCGATACCGGGCAGTGTGAGCACTGCGCCCATGGAGGCAAGCACACCCACGATGAAGAACACGTTGGAGAACAGGGCCAGGTCGGCAACGAGGCCGGCGCGGCTGTAGTACAAGAACATGTAGATGACCACCAAAATGAAAGCGGCGAGGAAGGAGAGCAAACCGGAGCGGATGGATTCCTTACCGAGGGTAGGACCCACGATTTCGGATTGCACCACATTGACGCGGGCTTCCAAGTTACCGGAATTCAGCACGGTGGCAAGGTCCTTGGCCTCATCCTCGGTGAAAATGCCGGAGATTTCGGAGTTACCTTT
>JAEEGI010014639.1_pt1 | contig 16461 bp, 13 predicted proteins | sample 8958751 | NCBI WGS metagenome assembly JAEEGI01 (sample SAMN16246545, study PRJNA631951) | gut metagenome | biome: gut microbiome; feature: rumen; material: KS-attached | host: Bos | place: Iran: Karaj | collected 2018-10
CGTCGCATGTGGAAGAGGTCATCGACCTGGTCCTGGAGGTGAATCCGGACGCGGTCATGGTCATCAAGTCCACCGTCCCGGTCGGCTATACCCGCAATGTCCGGGAGAAGTTCTCCTACCGCGAGCGCCAGGCCGACGGCACCATGAAGGTCGTCGTCCCGAAGATCCTCTTCGCTCCGGAATTCCTGCGGGAATCCAAGGCGCTGTACGACAATCTGTATCCTTCACGGATCATCGTGGGATTTGATGATGATTGCCTCGCCACCGCAGCGCATACCTTCGCCCGCATCATTGCCGAAGGCGCCCTGAAGGAGGATGTCCCCGTGCTGTTCATGGGATCGACCGAGGCCGAGGCGGTGAAGTTGTTCGCGAATACATATCTTGCGCTCCGCGTGAGTTATTTCAACGAACTGGATACCTATGCGGAGATGAAGGGACTTGATACACAGGCGATTATCGACGGCGTATGCCTGGACCCGCGTATCGGCGCGCACTACAATAACCCGAGTTTCGGCTATGGCGGCTATTGCCTCCCGAAGGACACGAAGCAACTTCTGGCTAACTTCAACGACGTCCCGGAGAACCTCATCAAGGCCATCGTCGACAGCAACCGCACCCGCAAAGACTACATCGCCGATCGCGTGCTGGAAAAGGCCGGCTACTACACCGCCTCCAGCGCCTTCGACTCGGCGAAGGAAAAGGAAGTCGTCGTGGGCGTTTACCGCCTGACCATGAAGACCGGCTCCGACAACTTCCGCCAAAGCGCCATCCAAGGCATCATGAAGCGCATCAAGGCTAAAGGCGCGAAAGTGATTGTGTATGAACCCACTCTGCCGGATGGAATTACCTTCTTCGGTTCACGCATCGTGAATGATCTGGATGCCTTCAAGGCGCAAGCGCACGCCATTATTGCTAATCGGTATGATCCGGCGCTGGACGATGTGGAGGGGAAGGTTTATACGAGGGATATTTTTAAGAGGGATTAGGGGAATCCAATCAGAGCCATATCTTTTTCTATGACATCCGAATAGGAACTCAGGGTGTCTAATTACCGTGTTTTCACATGGCTATTCTTTCTGGATAATGTGCATGGAAATACGCATTCTTCGTACAAGAATTATGGTTTTTGATGCCAAAACAATCGAAATAAAACCGTATATTTGCATATTTAAGATTAGTACGTGACAATCGTGCGATAATCGCTCTGCAGAGGATTCTTGGATAGGAATCCAGCATGGCGACTTCCTCCTTGCTTAAGCATTTTTTAGGCGAGGAATGAGATTTTTACATATCAATCTAGTATTCCCTTTACATCATCCCAGAATCGACAAGGATTGTTATGTGTTTTAAGCCTATTTTTGTTCTTTCATGCTTGATTGTTCTTTCGAGCATATCTTCTATTGGGCATTCACAACCGGCATCTTCGTATGAACAGGCTGAAATGCTTGGAGTGTCATTACTGAAACAGTTATCTGTTGAGAATGTAAGTCATCCACTAAAGTATGTGGTCCTGAAAAGAGACCGAGATATTCTTCGTCAAATCGATTCTCCGAATACTGTTTACGATATTAGATACCCTTTCGATTTGAATTCTAATACTCTTGATTTGCCAGAGAATTGTGTGTTGAAGTTTAATGGTGGGAGTATCCGGAATGGGCGAGTATTAAGTAAGGGAACACAATACTGCATTAAAGGGAATATCGAAGTTGGTGGATTTGAATGTGATACGATTGGTACATTCGAGCGAGTCAATTACATAGTAAGGGCAAGTGAGGGAGGCTTGGTCGGTAATAGCCCAAGAAATGCAGAGAAGAATTATTCTACTCTTAAAGCCATAGTAAAACAAGGTAATAATCTTTTCCTTGATGGGGATTATTATATTCGTTTTTCCTCACCATTGTATCTAAACACAGTTTTCCATATTTACGGTGGATCGATTATATACGAGAAGAATGCTTTTCGTTTTGCCGATAACGGTGGAATTGTGGTTAATGGTTCATCCATTTCTGCATCATCAAAGACACCAGATTCTTTCTTCTGTGGACAAAAAGAGTACTTGGGGGCGATTTCGATAAAAAAGGTTGCGTTCTACAACTGCCATATTGATTGTTCATATTTGGTCAATCTCTATTTTGAAGATATCAATTCTGACAAGACTCCGTATGGCCTGGATTACCTGGAGATGGACCATTGCGTGATAAAGAATACTGGCAGAATCCGAGTTCTTGATGCCATTAGTTCGGAGAAGTGCTCTTTTACTAATAACTACTACCAGTCTTTTTTCACAACGCCTTTATACATATGTTGCCATCATTCAGTTGAGGCAAGTCCCGATGATAAGACTGCTTATCGTAACATTGGAAAGAATTTACCCAAGGGGAGCCCCGTGATAATCAAGGATAATGTTTTCATTGGAAAACCCGTTTCGGAAAACTCTTATTACTGTGCAGCGCTTATCAAATCTCGGGAGTGTCAGTTCGTAGGGAATTATGTTCAGGATGTTATAAACTATAATGATGGGAGACAGATGCTTTCGGGCACTGCTTCTGCTTACGATGCTTACCTATCTTGTGTTTCAGTTCTGTATGAAGGGAACTTTGTAAAAGACATGATTTCTTTCTCAAAGAAAGGAGGAGGAAAGCCTGATTGTCAGATTGGAAAGAGCAAGACAAATCCTCTTTTCGCCTGGGGATGGAAATCCGAACGTATTTACAGAAACAATTGTTTCATTGTTGATGGTAGCAAGATGAAAAGACTTGGTGCTGAGGAGAAGTCTTTGTATGCTGAAATATTGGGAAATGGGACTTATATTGATCGTTACATTTGGACGGATAACACCTTGATTTATAAGGATGCCTCAATAAAGACCGGTGTCGCTGCCAATAGTTATGGCTCCTTTACTATGGAAAGGAATTATTTTGAGGTCTCAGGAGTGTTGGGCAATGGTTTGGTAACTCTTCGCTCCGATCAACCTTTAGAGTCCGTTAGAGTTTCAGATAATGTTTTCCGTCAAACCGCTACCTCTCAGATGTTCCCATTATTGAATCAGAAGTATTATCCAGATTATAAGAGGAATAATCAAAAGAAGATAGAGATTACAGGGAATAGATTCTATAATACGGCCCCTAAATTGTTCTTTTTTACAGGGGAGAGCATTCAGATAAAGAATAATGCATCGGAGAATACTCAGATTGAGGGTAATCTATATATGAGTAAATACAACGGATCCGGAGCATATCTAGATGTTACCAAAATGGAGGCAGATCTTCAGTTTTCAGCAGTTGAAAACAAGACGGGAGGAATGTACCAGTATTTGTCATCTTCTAGCGAAGGAACATATTCAATGAGTATTAAAGGTATTCCTAGTAAAGGAGTTTATTACATATACAAACTGGATAAAAACCATCGCTTTATTATTGAGTGTAGTGTCAATTCAGCGACCAATAATAAACAGAGTATTCGTATCCCCTTTCAATATAAAAATGGGAAACTATGGTATGAATGGAATGGAAAGCGTGTTGACGTCACAAGCAGTAGTTCTTCCTCAAAAACGTGGTTAAAGGCCCCTTCTCTTTCGTTCAAATCCACTTTCTATCCTTTTGGGAAGAATCAAATCTATTTCTATTTGTCTCCAGGGAATGAGTCTTCTGGGAATTCCTCTGTTGTTTTTACATATTCAACGGATTAGCACTATATGAGGTTCTGTACTGTTGCTTTACTTAATTGCTTGTTTTTGCTTGCCTGTTCCGTCGAGCAAAACCCACAAGTATTACCAGACGAACCGGAAGTCCCGAAGTATTATAGATCGCATATAAAGGAAAAAGAAGACGAAATCAATTATGCTATTCAGTGTACGGAAGGCAATTCTGTGTTTTTCATTTTCTTCACCGATGCACATTGGGGAGATAACCAAAAGAATTCGCCTGCATTGATTAGTCATCTTGTTTATTCGACACCTATCCAAGACGTAGTATTCGGGGGAGATGTCATCACGACTTTTTTCGATGATCCTAAAGATGCGATGACCCTCGGGAAAGACTTTCAGCGAGCATTTGACACGCTGGATTGTAATATGTACTACCTTTATGGCAATCATGACAACAATTCGGATTGTAATCCGGATCTTTTATCACAACATCTCTCAGAGGATCAAGTTTATGACTATCTGCAAAGCAAAATGGGGCCTTGTACCTATGGTGGGTACTATAATTTCTATTTCGATAGAGAAATGAGCAAGACCCGTTTTATCTGTCTGGATACTGGGAGGTTTTACTATTCTCGTTTTAGGGATAAGACTCTGGATACTGTATCTTTTGTAGTCGACGCGCTGAATTCAACTCCTGAAGGTTGGCATATAATACTCTTAAGTCATATCTGGGCTGGGCTGCAGATGAATGCAGATGGAATAAAGGAAGCATATATACCGGCATTTTATCAATCATTTCTTGATTTATTTGATGCATACAACAATCGTTATTCGGGCAACTATAAGCATGGTAACGAATCTGTCGATTATGATTTTTCATATGCAAAATCAAGAGTGATTTGTTGTATTGGTGGCCATAATCACTTGGATGCCCTTCTTTATTCATCAGGCGGGATTCCTGTCATTATCAATACTACCGATAGCCGCCAAACAATTAATGGCGATTCGGCCACTAAACGTACCATTGAAGAACAAAGCGTTTCTGCCTATATAATAGATTATACACAATCATGTTTGAGACGTTTTCGCATAGGCCGTGGAGATGATTTGGTTGTTCAAATCGATTTATAATCAATTTTGTTTTACGTAAAAATGGAGAAAAGGTCATTGTCACTTCGGGAGAAGCAGTTGGAATACCTTCGAATTCTTAAAGAATTAGACCGTTTTTGTGCTGAGAATAATCTCGTTTATTATATGGGGTGTGGTACCCTCATCGGTGCTGTTCGGCACAAAGGTTTCATCCCATGGGATGATGACTTAGATGTCTTCATGCCACGGCCGGATTTTTTACGTCTATGTTCAGAGTACCATTCTGACAACTTCAATTTTCGTAACATCAGAAATGATAAATCCCATCCATATAACTTCGGCAGATTATGCAGTAATGAGGTCTATCGTCTTTATAGAAATCAAAAAGTTTTCAATGTCGGAATAGACATATATGTAATTAACGGGGCCCCTTCGTCCAGAGAGGAACAGATTCAACTAATAAAGGATACCTTCGTTCACATAAAGAGGGCTTCTTTTCTGTTACGTATACGGAATGGGTTGATAAGAAGGAAATTATGGCCATTTAGGAGTAGGAATCTCCATTTTATCAGAAGGGAATTGTTTCGAGCAGAACAGTGTTTTGAACGATATGATTATGACACCAGTAGTTTCATATGGCCTTTTGGTGGAGGACGCTTAATAATGCCAAAGAGTAATTATGGGACTCCTGTCAGAATAGAGTTTGAAGATGGATTCTTTTTGGCTCCAGAACATTACCATGAAGTGCTGACATTGGGATATGGTGATTATATGGCGCTTCCACCGGAGGATAAGCGGAAACCTTATCATAATGGAATTGTCTTTAGATAATGAGTATTATTGGGATGTTGAATGAATCAGATGAATGAATCAAACACATCAAAGACAATAAAAGGGATGTCGTCACAGACTCTTGTGACAGTAGTCCTTGGTGTCGTTGAGATTGTGTCTTTTTCTATTATGTCCCGCTTGCTTACGCAAGAGGACTTTGGGTATTATGCGGCCATAACAGCAATTACATCTGTCTTTTCTTCTTTCTCTGAGACAGGAATTGGTTCGGCGATAGTCCAACAAAAGAATCTTACAAAGCGATATATTGATAATGCGTTTACTATCAGTTTATTATTTGGCGGTATCATCTCCCTTCTGTTGCTAGTTTTAGCCGGACCACTTTCTCGATCTGTTGCGGATGAGAGTATGAAGGTTCCATTGATGTTGATGTCCGGAACACTTCTTTTGCACTGCTTGACATCGGTCAATACTAGTATAATGCATCGTCGTTTGCAGTTTTTGCGTTTAGGGTCTATCCGGTTGTTCTCCTTGGTCGTAACGACATTGGTCGCTATTGTTTTGGCGTATAAAGGATACGGTTATTATGCGATTCTTACACGCGCGATTCTTGCATCAATCATTACATATTTCGTGACTCTGTATTTCTGCAAGACGCATTTTGGGTTCGCGCTGGACGGTCAAACATTTAAGAGAATCTTTTCTTTCAGCGGTTGGTTGATGGCCAGTGTTTTGTTCAGAAATCTTGCTCATCAAGTAGATCGGCTGTTAATGCCACGGCTTTTATCAGTCACTTCACTTGGTGCCTATAATCGTCCCAAAGATTTTGTTGAACAAATATCAACAAAGGTATCAGGCATTTTTGACTCTGCGCTTTTCCCTGTTTTGAGTGGAATTCAAGATAACCACAATGCTCTGAATTCAGCCTATCGGAGGTCAATGTATGTGATGAATATGTTCTCGCTCTTATTGAGTATGGCCTTCATGTTTAACAGTGATTTTCTGATACGTGTTTTCTTTGGAGAGCAGTGGTTACATCTGAGACCAGTCATGATGGTCATTTCAATCTCGATTCTGTTTAATTTCGATGGCCGTTTAGCGGATTGTTATCTACGTAGTTTGGGCATGACCAAGCAGCAATTTTTCTTTAGAGTTTTTGAAGCGGTATTAAACGTTGTTGGGGTATTGATTGGATTCCATTGGGATATCCTTGGTGTTGCGATTTCTGTTATGACGACAAATGCGATAACTAAGTCCGTTAAGATTCTATATGTCGGACATAAGGTTAACATGAAACCTCTTCAAACCACTTTTATTATCTTCTCATCTTGGCGCTATGCGCTTGTTTTGCTTCCTATTTGTTTGGCCGCTTTTATTCTCTTGCCGTATTCATGGCTTGGAGATGTTTTGATGGCTATTGTATTCATATCGTCCACTGCGGCATTATTCCTGTTAACTCCTCATTTAGTTGGGCAGCAGTATGTGGATGAAGTATATAGTAGGGTCATGTCTTTCTTGAAGAGTAAGTTTAAAATCGGAGGTAGATAATATGTTTGATATATTATTCTGGGATGATCATACATTAGCCAATATACTATTTTGTGTGATTACATATGCTCTATTTATTGCGTTGTACTTTAATCGATACGTTATTAGGGCATTACCTCTAGAAACCAAGACAAATAGGTCTTTGCTTTTTTTCGCCTTTTTCTTGATTATCATGGCCTGTATCGATGGTGATTGGTTTCATTATCAGGAAATGGTTCAAGATTATGATTTTTTGGAAGGGGCGCATAATTACGGAGAACCGATATATGGATACATCATCAGTTTGGTCAATAAGAATTATCTATTATTCCGAATCGTAGTGTGGGGTGGTGCGCTTGTCTTAACCTGTTTCGCATTTAAACGATTCGAGGTGAATCTTAATATTGCGTTATTCTTTTTGATTGCAGTATTTCTAGTAAAGTTCAACTATGCTCGCTCTACTCTTGGCATGGCTAGTTGTTGTTTAGGTGCTTCGTTTCTGATAAAGCCAAATAAGTCTCTATTCTTAATCAATATTCTTTTTGCTGCACTATTCTTTTGGGCTGCCTATGAATTTCATCATAGTGTTTTGATTTTAGTTCTTTTGTCAATAGTAACGATTTATCTTCCTGTAGATAAGCCAATCATTGTTGTTATTGTGCTCCTTGCTATGCCATTTCTGGCGTCTTTACTAAAAGATAGTTTTGTGTTGGTTGACCAACTTGATAATGAATATATTACAGATAAAATTGAGCGTTATCTTGACAAGTCGACAGGACCGGCCAGTTTTATGGGGATTGTTTCGGGTGTTATCAATTATGGCGTTTTTGCTATTCCTATTCTTGCAGATACATTTGTGATTTCTCGAAATCGGGCAAGGGTATCTTCTTCTATGATACGTTTATATCGCTTAATTATTTGTACAACAATTCTTGCGTTATCGTTCGCTTTTATGGAACTTGAATCGACAGTTTTTATTTATAGGATTCTTTTTATGTCTTTCATCCCGCTGAGTATTCTAACTGTAGATTTGTTTGAACATGGTTTTTTGTCCAGAAGAGGATACTCATTTTGTGTCCTATGGGGAATTTTTGCTTTATCATTTCGACTTTTAGTGCTACTTTGGGATTATCGCTAGTGCCTCATATCCATTATTACAACTGATATGCAAAAGCTTTCAGTATACTTAAAAAATCCGCGACGAGCAATCTTTGGCTTGTTGGAGGTGACTTCTTGGCTTTGGCCTGACAAGGTGTATATTTCATTATTATATCGCCTTCGGTTTCATCGTAAACTGAATTGGGATAATCCAACTACTTTTTGTGAAAAGATGAATTGGATGAAACTATACTATAGGAATCCGAAATATACGCTCTTGGCAGACAAATATGCGGTTAAACGCTATGTTTCAGAATGCATAGGTGAAAAATATGTCGTTGAAAATTATGTTGTCGCGGACAAATGGGATGATATTGATTTCAAGTCGCTTCCAAATCAGTTTGTGATTAAATGCACTCATGACAGCGGGGGAGCATTTATTTGTCTAGACAAAGATTCATTTGATTATGAAGGAACTCGGGCGATTATTGAAAGAAATCTTAAACACAATTATTTCTATCTTAGGCGCGAGTGGCCTTATAAGGATATTAGACCTCGAATTATTGTTGACCGTTATCTTGATGATCATACAGGCCGGGAACTTCGCGATTATAAGTGGTGGTGCTTCAATGGGGTCCCTACTTATATGTACTTAACTATCAAAGGCCGGAATGTATTTGAGAATTTCTATGATATGGATTTTCGTCCGGTATCGATTGACCACGGTTACCCAAGACATTATCCAGAGTTTGAAAAACCGGCTCAATTTGATTTGATGAAAGAACTTGCTACTAAGTTATCTATGGGAATCCCATTTGTGAGAATTGATTTCTTCCAAGCTGATGATCAGGTTTTTTTTGGAGAATTTACTTTTTATGATTGGGGTGGCATTCATCCTTTTCGTGATTTCAACGTTGACAAAGAACTAGGAAAGTTAATAATGCTTCCCCCGAAGTATCAATGAAGTATCAATAAAGGAATTATTTCTCAACCCGTCCAGTTTATCAGATCACTATATTATTATGCAATCATTTGTTTTCCCTGGCAATATCGATGAATCGATAATGGCCATCGGTGCACAACCGTTCATGTACATGAGAACCGATGCGTTCTCAGAGATCAACAAGGAGTCGGAGAGACTCTTGCTCGAGTTGATCCACTGCACTGGTGGCAGGACTATTATTTATACAGGCTCAGGTACAGGCGCCATGAGCGCAGTGGTCGAGAACTACTGCACCACGAAGAAGAAGGCTTTCGTAATCGATGGTGGTTCATTTGGACACCGTTGGTTCCAATTGTGCGAGTATTATGGTGTGCCTGTGGTTGACTACACCGTGCCATTCGCCAAAGATATCGACTATACAGACTTGGAGAAGAGAGTGGCAGTTGAGCGACCGGATGTATTCCTTTGCCAGCATCATGAAACCAGTACCGGGCAACTCTTTAATTTGAAAGAGATCAGCCGCATCTGTCATAAATATGACGTGTCCCTGGTCGTGGATGTCATCAGCACATTCTTAGCCGAGGAACTGAGTATGGACGAATTGGATTTAGACATCTGCATCACCAGCACTCAGAAGGGTCTCAACATTCCCCCTGGATTGTCGGTACTGTTTTTCAGCAAGAATCTGGATGGTTATGAATTCAATCACAAGGGGTACTATTGGGACTTTGATGATAACTTCAGCAACCTAAGGCGTGGGCAGACTCCTTTTAGTCCTGCTACCATCCTTTATCTTCAACTTCATGCCCGTTTGAAGCAGTTGCAAGCGGAAGGGGGTGAACATAAGAACATTGAAGAAGTGAAGCATCGTGCTCTTTATTTCCGCAATCTTTGTAAGAAATATGGATGGGATGTCCCCGCCGAGAATCCATCGATGGCCGTAACCGGCTTTCAGACTTCTGATACAACAGATCGTAAAGTTTTCAAAGGTCTGATAGCGAAATATGACACTTATATCATGCCAGGTTCCGTTCCTGGTTTTTACCGCGTGTCTCACATGGGGTTACAAAGTGATGAGAATCTAAAAGAGTTAGCCGAAAGGATTCATGAATTCGAATAGAAAACAAGTGGACCTTTATAATTGTATGTTCTCGCGGAGGGTCCCGGGGAAAGTTGGACCGTAGAATTACAAGGGATTTTCTAATGAGTATAATAATCCGAAAACTTCAAGAAACCAACTACAGTTATAAAGATGTGGTTGAGTTGCTGCACGAGGCCTTTCAAGAGCGACTGGATCAAGGGTTGAATTACACTTGCTCCACATTAACCGAAGAACAGTTCCGCGTAAAAACCGCGGATGGGATAGTTTGCGTTGCAATAGATGACGAATCGGGACTCTGTGGGACTGCGACTGTGACTATTAGAACTGACAGGAATGGAGTCAAGTATGGCTATTATGAATACAATGGCATTCGGAGCGATATGAAAGGGAAAGGAATCGGGACGATGCTATGTAAAAATAGAGAAAGAGAGTGTCGGAATAATGGATGTGAGTATCTGTTGAGCGACACATCAACAAAGGCCAAGAGCGCTGTCAAATATCATCTAAAAAACGGTTTTAAAATCATTGGATTAGAATCGTATCGGTCAACCAATTACTGGTCATATGTTTTCAGAAAGCAGTTAGTGCCATCGAAAAAGTGGGATAATCCTTTTTATCGTAAATGGCAGTATCTGAAGTCATGGATATTTATTAGGACAACCCGTGATATTAATGGGAAGGACACATGGATTGGTCGAATGTATAAACGAATTGTTGGGAAGGAGATTGTATAAATGGAAGAACTTTCGTTGAAAGAACTGCAGCAAGCAAGTTTGGCTATTCTTGCTGATGTACATGAATTCTGTAAACGTAATGGACTTCATTACTCCATAGACTATGGTTCTTTGATAGGCGCACTTCGCCATAAGGGGTTTATCCCTTGGGATGACGATGTCGATATCGTTATGCCAAGGCCAGATTATGATCTTTTCTGTAAGAGTTATCAGTCCGATGATTATCAGATGATTTATTACGGTAATGACCAGTCTGCCCTTGCCGCTTTTGCCCGTGTAGTGGACTGCAAAAAGACCCATTATGAGACGGAGCGACCTTGGACAAGGCAGGAATCGGGAGTATGGATAGATATCTTTCCTATTGATGGTGTTGAAGACGATTCCAAGCAATACGCAAGACGGTACGGAAAATTGAAGGTGATGAGCAAAGTCGCTTATAAATTCCGCCGTCAGAACCACCATACGAAGAAGGAAGATTCGCCATGGTCGAAGTTCAAAACCGTTATGGCAACAATACTTGGACTGGGGGGGAGACTGCCCGCTTGGATTATTGGAAGAATGGTAAAAGAAATGAGCATGGTACCATACGGAAGTACATCTTTTGTCGGTCAGTGTTCATGCCTTGATGATGGCCCAATTCAGTTCCCGATAGATGACTTTAAGGAGTATGTCTTATTGCCATTTGATCGATATGAGTTCTATGCCATGTCTGGCTACGATCACCATCTTAGGCAGTTATATGGCGATTATATGCAACTGCCACCAGAAGAAAAGAGGAAACCTAAACAATACTGGATTCATTTTTATAAGAAACAAGTCTTATGAAGAGAGTAATTACATATGGCACATACGACCTTTTTCATTTTGGACATAAACGGTTGTTAGAGCGAGCCAAGGCTCTGGGTGACTACTTGATTGTGGGTGTCACCGCAGAGGATTTTGACAAGGCCCGCGGAAAAATCAATGTTCAGCAGAGCCTCATGGAGCGCATAGAGGCCGTCAGGAATACCGGACTGGCTGATGAAATCATCGTGGAGGAATACGAAGGTCAGAAAATCGATGACATACAGCGATATGATGTCGATATCTTCGCTATAGGTAGTGATTGGGTCGGCAAATTTGATTACTTAAAGGAGTACTGCGAGGTCGTGTATCTCGACCGCACACAGGGGGTATCGAGTACCGAAATTAGAACCGAGCACAATTTTGTACGACTGGGTCTGGTGGGCAGTATAGGCGGAATCCGAAAGTACATAACCGAGGCTTCTTATGTGAATGGATTGACAGTGGAAGGTGTTTTGGTCGGCGACAAGGAACGCTTTGTCAAAGAGTTTTCCAAAATCCCATTTGTTGCTGATACCTATGAGGAATTGTTGGAAAAAGTGGATGCCGTCTATATAGTTTCGCATCCATCTCAACACTATAATCACATTCTTAAAGCTCTACATAAAGGCAAGCACGTGTTGTGCGAATCGCCGATTGCTTTGAATGTTGACCAGTACGAAGAGCTGTCAGCGCTTGCTCAAGAAAAGGGTTTGGTCTTGATGGATGCCATCAAGACGGCATACGGGATGGCCTACAACAGATTGGTCTTATTGCTAAAGGGCGGAAAAATAGGGCGTGTAGTGTCTGTGGACGCCATATGTACTAGCCTTCAGGATCTTCAGAACAGCGATTATAAGAATCTGGATAAGAAATGGAACAGTATCTGCGCATGGGGGCCGACGGCCTTGTTGCCTATATTTCAATTACTTGGTCCAGACTATAAAAGCAAGATTATTACAAGTAGTTTCATCGACGCGGAGTTGCATTTTGACATGTTCTCCAAGATCGCTTTTATATATGAACACGCGGTGGCCTCCATCAAGGTGGGAAAGGGTGTAAAGAGCGAAGGCGAACTGATCATCAGTGGTACTCAAGGCTATGTGTATGTGCCCGCTCCGTGGTGGAAGATGGATTATTTCGAGTTGCGCTACGAGGATAGTAATCGCAACCGTAGATATTTTTATCAGTTAGACGGTGAAGGCATTCGCTATGAACTGGTTTCTTTTATTAAGGCTATAGAAAGCGGCCGTCCTAGTTACTATATTCAACCGGCCACGTCGCGGGCCATTGTCCAGACAGTTGAAGATTTCTATAACAGTAAGGATTTGATTACCATTTAAGACAGTAATGAAACAAGTAACGTGTTTCACAGAGTCCCTCGGAGGTGGAGGTGCAGAACATCAAATGGTAATCCTTGCCGGGATGCTTGCCGAGAAAGGGTATGGTGTGACATTAGTCACCTATGCATCTTTACCGGATCATTACGAAGCACCCAAAGGAGTGAAGCGGCTGGACATTGGTGCTACAAGAATAAAAGGGAAGCACTTGATGGCTTTCGCGAAGTTATTGAAAGTTTTTTTCTTTTTCTTGCGACATAAAACAGATTGTATCATCAGTTATCGTCAGTGTGCCAATATTCGCGTATTATTGCCGATGTTTTTTCGCAATCGCAAGATAAAAGTAATTTGTAGTGACAGGAACACATCCCAAATATTGAGTTTCCAACATAAGCTGTTATTAAATGGTTTGTATAAAAGAGCGGATTACATTGTCCCCAACAGTAATACACAGGCTCTTTTTATTTCTAACCAGAAACCAGCATTGTCCAGTAAGATCAGAACAATCCATAATTATACGGACCTGAACATTTTTACGGTAAGTAAGATCCCGGAAGATTTGTCCGTCATTAGAATAGCGATTTTCAGCCGTTATTCTCATCAAAAGAACCCTGTGGGTTTTGCAAAAGCAATAAAGGAGCTTAAAGAACAGTCAAGGCATAGTTTTGAAGTCCATTGGTATGGCTCGCAAGAAGGAAGTATTAATGGATTCAATAGTGATTATTTGAATTTGAAAAAAAAGATAGGAGAGTTTGGTATCGAGGATGCCTTGATTCTGCATGAGGCAGTGAGGAATCCTTCTTTGTTGATGGATGGGTTCCATGCCATCTGCTTGCCCTCGTTATATGAAGGCTTTTCAAATTCAATTGCGGAAGGGATTTGTTCCGGAAAGCCTATGCTGGTTAGCGATGTCAGCGACAATTCCGTGATGGTACATGACGGAGAGAATGGTTTTCTTTTCAACCCGACGAAAACAGAAAGCATCTGTGAGGCGTTTTTGAAATTCTTTTCATTGTCTTATGAAAGGATTGTCGAAATGTCAATTGAGAGCCGGAGAATCGCAGAAGGACTATTTGATAGAGAACGCTTTATTCAGCATTATATTGATTTAATTGAAGCATAATGATAATATGGAGAAGATAGGGATAAAAGAAATCCAAAAACATCTTCTTGGTATAGCAAAGGAGTTTGACAGGATTTGTACAAAACACAATATCCCATACTTTATGTTGTACGGGACGATGCTTGGTGCCATCAGACATAAAGGTTTTATTCCGTGGGATGATGATATGGATTTTGGAGTTCCGATAGAGTACTATAAGCAGTTGGAGGGCATTCTGGAAAATGAATTGCAATCTCCATATAGGTTATGTACATTCAAGAACAACCCCGCTTCTGTTTTGCCATACATTAAGATAGAGGATAGTTCTACAGTAATGTATAAAGAGACATTACGGCTTCCGATTGAAAAACAGATGGGTGTGAATATTGACATTCTCCCTCTTAATAGATGCAATGTCGATGATCCCGAGCCCTTTAAGTTAAAGAAAATGACATGGCTTTTGGGGGGCGCTTTTACTAACTCTAAAACGAACACGGGTTTTGGGCAGAGGCTTCGAAAAGCACTTCTTCGGCTAATGCTGGGAGGTAAGCCAGTTTATATCCAGCGTAGAATAGAGAATAAGATGTATAAAGTTAATAACGGCAATCGCATTGGTTTTATTCTTGGCGCTGCAACACGGAATACCGTACCAATTGAGTGGTATGGCAAAGGTAAGCGATACGAATTTGAAGACACGTCATTTGTCGGTCCTGTGAATTACGACGGATACCTTTCACATATCTTCCAGGACTATATGACTTTGCCACCCGAAGATAAAAGGCCCTCACATTCCGACAATGTTTTTTTGAGATAAACAGAAAAGGCGGAGTTTTGTTAATGGAAGAAAAACAATGCGCATTTCACGAAGAATAAAGGACAACCGTTTTTTACGCGGGTTGTATATGATGTGGCAACGTAATTTTGCCGGACTGAATCGGAAAAGATTTGGTCACATTGCCGATAGTGTGATTCTTACTCCGCCTTTGTATGGAACTCTAAAGAGTGTTTTTATTGATGACTCTGTAAGTATCGGCGCTTATGCATGGCTGAGTTCACCAAATGCCAGAATTATTATCAAAGGTCATTGTTCAATTGCTGAGCACTTGACCATTCATACAGGCAATCATGCTAGGGTGGTCGGAATGTTTATTTCGGATGTCAATGAAGCGAACAAGCCTGGCGGGTACGATGAGGATGTCATCATTGAGAAGGATGTTTGGATTGGCTCTAATGTGACTATTTTATCTGGAGTTCATATTGGCCGGGGGGCAACGATAGCCGCTGGTGCCGTTGTCAATAAAGACATCCCTCCTTATTGTATTGCCGGAGGTGTTCCTGCCCGGCCTATTAAGTTCTACTGGGGTATAGATGATATTCTGGAACATGAAAAGAAGTTATATCCTGTAGAAGATCGGTATAGCAGAGAGTTTCTTCAATCGCTTATAGAACACAACGTCAATCAATGAATGTGCTCCTTTGCACTCCGTTCAGTATCGCTCCTAAGTTCGTCCAAGGAGGAATAGTCGTTTGGGCACAAAACATTCTTGACTATTACTCCTCGCGTCCTTCAGATGTGCACATTCAGGTCTCCTCTTTTGATAGGAAAGTTAGATCAAATGCAAGGGGTGAAGAGGGGTTATTGAAGCGAGCATGGTTCGGCGTTTTAGATTATAGTGCTGCAATAAGGAATACAAGGAAACAACTTAAGAGTCATCATTTTGACGTATTGCACTTATGTACCAGTGCCTCTATCAGTTTGGCCAAAGACATACTGATTCTCAAGATGGCCAGACGAAAAGGTGTGAAAACCGCGGTGCACTTCCATTTTGGACGTATTCCAGAGTTGGAACAGCTGAGCAACTGGGAATGGAAAATGATTCAGAGGGTAGCGAGAATGGCAGATGCGGTTATCACAATGGATTTGAAGTCATATCGTGCGTTGGAGAAACATGGCTTCAAGAATATCCATTATCTTCCGAATCCGTTGTCTCTCGGCATAATGGAGCAGATTTCGTCTTTAAAGGCTTCCGCAGTGAGGGAGGACCGAAAGTTATGCTTTGCAGGTCATGTAGTACGGACTAAAGGTGTTTTCGAGTTAGTTGAAGCGTGTAAAGGAATCGAGGGAATCAAACTCTATGTAATAGGGAAAGTCACTCCGGAAGTGCGTGGCAAGTTGGAAGAAATTGCTGATGGTAGTGACTGGCTTGTATTTGAAGGCGAAGTCGATCATCAAGTTGTTATTCAAGAGATGCTTTCATCCGGTATTTTT
>JAEEGI010014640.1_pt1 | contig 16461 bp, 16 predicted proteins | sample 8958751 | NCBI WGS metagenome assembly JAEEGI01 (sample SAMN16246545, study PRJNA631951) | gut metagenome | biome: gut microbiome; feature: rumen; material: KS-attached | host: Bos | place: Iran: Karaj | collected 2018-10
GACTGCGACTGGTTTGAGGTGAGCACCGACAACGAAGCGGAAGCCGAGGACGACAGCTACAACTTCATGAAGAAAAAGAAGAAGAACAAGGAATGAAGCTCCCCAATTTCTTGAGATCGAGAAATCAGGGATCAGGAATCACGAGCTCCCAGCTTGTGGCAAAAGACAAAATGCTGCCCCAACATCATTCTGGACTTCATGATTCTGTGAATATTCTTAACAGAAGAACAAATAAAACAGACAAAACCATGACCATAGGCATATTGACAGCGATGGACAAAGAATACAATCAGATAGCAAGTCTGATTGAAGGAGTGACGACGATTGAGAAAACCTACCGCTATGCGGTTGGGATGATTGGTTCGAACCGCGTGGTGCTGACGAAAAGCGGCATCGGCAAGGTGAACGCCGCCGTGGGCACTTCGGAGCTGATCCGTGAGTTTCAGCCCGATGCCGTGATTTCAACAGGGTGTGCCGGCGGAATCGACAAAAGCCTGAAGGTGATGGACGTGGTTGTGAGCCGCGAGACCGTCCATCATGACTTCGTGTTGGAGATGGGCTATGAACGCGGCCATATTCAGGGTATGCCCCGTTATTTCGAAGGTGATGCCCGCCTCGTCTCGGCCGCCGAAAGCCTTCAAGATCCGAGCATCCACATTGGCTTGATTTGCACTGGCGACCAGTTCATCACCTCCCATGAGGCTTTGGCCAAGATAAAGGAGGCCTTCCCTGCTGGTCTTGCTGTTGACATGGAGTCGGTGGCCATAGCCCAGGCCTGCTATATATATAAGGTGCCGTTCGTGAGTTTCCGGGTGATCAGCGATACTCCCGGCGCCGACCAGCATCAGCAGCAATATGAGAATTTCTGGGAAGAGATGGCTGACAAGTCGTTCCACACGACCCAACGGTTTCTGTCGTGCCTGTAAAAGCAATTAGCGAACAAACCGATTGAGGAAAACTTCAGTATAAGCTTTTTTATTGATGTTCCCTCAAGTAATTGACAACATTAGTGTTTTTTTCAAGTCCCAATGTACGACACAAGAAGGGAAGATTTGCTGACGGCATGCACCTCAGTAACGACGCAAGATGCGTCGTCTCCACTTAACCACCGTTGGACACCATGAGGGCGTACGGCTTAAGCACATTGCAATTAGGGCTGGTCTCGCTGCAGGATAAACATTTGATGTTTTCCTTCCTAATAAATAAGAAAAAAGATGGGAAAGCAGAAAAAAATGTTTACCTTTGCAAACAACCTAGTTAGTTATTAACCTTTTTATAAAATTTGATTATGAATAATCTACGCTTAAGTTTTTTGATGGGTTGCCTGCTGCTTTGCTTAGGCAGCACAACTATGTATGGCCAGAAAAAAGACTCAGTCCGCAGTAAGTTGAAATGGGACCGTCTGGCTGCTCCGTCGAATGCGGATGGTGAGATTGAGAAAATTTATTTTGGCTACACCCGTCCTGACGGCAAGCACTTCAACCTGACCGCAAAGTTGAATTTTCCAGTGGCTGCCGACCAGTTCACTGGTGGTGACATCGAGGAGCCGGACATCAACTTCGACGGCATTCCTGACCTGATTATTTCCTTAGGCGCTCAGAACGGCTATGGGACTGTGGTTTACGATGGCTTTGTGTGGAACGCGAAGACCAAGAAATTTGACTGGGTGGATTCGTTCCGCGAGATAGGCAATCCCGAGATCAATGCATCGGAGGAAACCATCATCGGCTATGACCGCCAGGAACAGGGCACCGAAGTGAGTGAATGGATGTGGGGCGGCACAGATCTTGTGATGATTGACCGCCACTTTGAGGTGGCCGACACAGACTACGAAACCATTGAAACCCGCCAGATGCGAGAGCGCGCCCTGGTTGGCTACTGGAAATGGGTGGATGACGGCGAAAAGCCGAGCACGATTCATTTGACCCTGGATTTGCAGCATGAAGCAATGACCCTTTATGTTAATGAATGCACCATCTATGGGAGCACAGCCGCATTTGACTTGGAATGTGATTACGAAAATGGCATCCTGACACTAAAAGACACTCCTGAACGTGCGCGCGGCACAGCTTCGCTCCAAGCCCAGCTCCGTCTGAACGAGCGTGGCGACCTGACCGGAAGCTATGAATGCCGCGTTGGCGGACAAAAAGAGAAAGGCACTGTGACCCTCCGCAAGAAGGACGAGTGAACCGGAAGCATAATAAAAAAGGAAACCAACAGGTTTCCTTTTTTTATTGTCTTATTCTTATTTGTTCAAAAAATTATTGTTGGTTCTTCTCTGCATTCTGCTGTGCATTCTTTCCTGATGGTTTTCCTTTTCGGAAATCCGGGCGTGCCCCATTCTGGCCCTGTCCCTGCGGACGCATGCCTTGACGCATGCCTTTGCCCATCTTTCCTTTACCTTTCATTCCTTTTCCAAACCCCTTTTTGCCTTTCCCAAAGCCTTTACGAGCTTTGGCCGCATTCTTCATGCCTTTTCCCGACATCTGATAGACTTTTTCGATTTGGCGTGGATTGAGTACTGAGCGGAACTCATCGTAGTATTTTTCTTCCACATCGAGCACGGCACGCTGGCGGGCGAAACGGTTTTTGATGTCCTGCTCTATCTCCTGCTCCGTGCGCTGCCTGCGCTGCGGCTTTTCGCCCTGCTCCATCTTCTTTGGCTCTTTCTTGAACTTCTGGTTGGCCTCGGAGAGCTCGAGCTGATAATTCTTATATACGCCCTTGAACTTCTCGGCATCCGCATCGTTGAGCATCAGCTGTCCTGCTATCCGTGCCGCCGAGCGTTCAGCCCGCTGCTCAGGGGTGATGGTTGGTTTTTGACGCTGTTGATTCTGAAAATCCTGCTGATCCTGTGCGTTGGCAGTCATAAACATCGCGCTGAGCGCTAAAGCCATAAAAATATTTTTACTCATTGTCTTGTTTGTTTTTTTACGGTTTGTTCTAAAAAAATATAGAAGAACCTTTAGTTAGAAAATCTGTTGTTGAATTGAGCACTCATAACTTATGACGATCCAAATGGCAAAAAGTCAAATGCAAGGATGCCAGTCTTAACATTTTTTCAAAATTTGATGATTGCCTCCACAAAAATCTTCAGAAAATTTGGAAGATACGAACAAAAAAGTTTATTTTGCAAAAAGTAAGAAGATTACAAACGAAGAAAAGACAAGCATCTTAGCAACAATAAAACAAACCAACACATAAAGATATTATGAAAAAGCTGATTCTTATTATTTTTACCGCCATCATGGCTACGTCTGCTCAGGCTCAGACGGCTGTAGATGCCATCCGAAAGCACTACGACGCCATGAAGTCACAGATAGCTGAAATGGGCAACTATGAGGGTGAATATCCGGTTCCGACCTACTACAACGTGCAGATTAAGGAGAACTATCCTGGCACCGGTCCTCACTTTGAAAACATCTACATCTATCACGATGAGGTGGAAAGTGCGGAAGACGTGATTTTTCCTCCGAAGCGGATAGAATTTGTAACGACCTCTTATAATTTCGCCGCTCGTCAGTACTACGAGGAATACCTTTTCGACAAGAAAGGGAATCTGGAGTTTCTGTACGCCCGTTCGGTGATGGAGGATGACTATGACCGTGAATACCGTCTGTATCTCCGAGGGGGCAAAGCTGTGAAAGCGATTGTGAAGGAACGTCCGGTGTCATCAGACGAGAACGCCAGTTTCAAAACGGTATATGAAGGTGCAAGCATACCGAAGCAATACAACCGTTCCTTCCAAGGCTACATCAGACAATCGGAACGCTTCAAGGCTCTGTTCAGTGCCGTGGCAGATGTGCAGTGTTATTGAGGCTTACAAGCTTCTGAAGACAAAAACCAGGCAGGCGCCATAGTGATTGGCGCCTGCCTGGTTTATTGATGGGAATAGCCATTTCCCTTTAGAAGCCTATAAAGTTTTCATCCGTTTGAGCAATTCGAGCAACACCCGCCAGATGTCGTCTATCGTCTTCAGTTCCACCCGCTCACTTGCAGAGTGAGGCTCGACGATACGCGGCCCGATGCTGGCAATCTGTATGCCAGGATAATGCTGTACGAAAAATCCCGCCTCAAGCACGAAGTGCATGGCCACCATGCGTGGCCTCCACCCCAGCACATCGAGGAATGTGTCGCTGGTCAGTTTCAAGAACGGGGACTGTTGGTCCTCCTGCCATGCCGGTGCGGACATGACAGTCTGTGAGACTGCACCGCAGGAAGCGAGCTCATCTGCAATCTTCCTGCTGAGTCGGTCCATATCCTCGTCAATAAAACTGCGGGTATGGGTGGTGACAAGTATATGGTCGTTTTCCGTCACCACCCGTCCGATATTGTTTGATGTCTCCACCGTGTCCTTCATGCTGTCGCTCATTCTGACCACTCCCTGAGGGACATTCCGCAACGCCTTCATAAAAGCATTGAACGCTTCAGGCTCAAATACCGTTTCCTGAGGCTCACAGTCTTCGATAAGGCATGTCATTCCAGGGTCCTGGGGATATTCGCGGTGCAGCCAAGCGTTGATTTCCTGCAGGCAATCGGTCGGAGAGAATGGAGCGCAGAGTGCGATCACCATCTCACCTTTTGAGGCAATGGACGCGTTGGCTTCGCCGATATCGACAGTTGCCACGCAGCATTCCTGCTTCTGCTGAATGTGCTCCAACACCGTTTCCATCGCCACAACAGCCGAGCAACGTCCCTTGTTGATGTCAACGCCGGAATGTCCTCCCAGTCCTCCCTCAATGCGGATTCGGTACCATCTGCCTCCGCTCATGACAGGCGCAGTGCGCTTCAGAGGGATACGGTGGAACTGCAGGCAAGCCCCCGCCGCCCCAGTGGTGATGGTGTCATAATCCTCAGAATCGAGGTTGATGACCTTCCGTCCACGGAGGAAATCCCTGGACAGCTGCGCAGCTCCCGACATGCCGTCTTCCTCGTTGGTGGTGGTGATGACTTCCAAGGCAGGATGCTCAATGGAGTCGCTTTCCAGCACCGCCAACGCCATGGAGAGTCCTATGCCGTTGTCCGCCCCAAGAGAAGTTCCCCTTGCCTTCATCCATCCGTTGTCCACATACGCCTCAACAGGATCGCTGAGCGGGTTGTCCATTCCCACACACACCATGTCCATGTGGTTGAGGAGCACCACAGGCTCTGAAGACTCAAAGCCCGGCGTGGCTGGTTTTCGGATGACCACACAATTCTCAGCATCCCGCTCACAGCTTAAATTCAGGCGTTGCGCAAAGCGGCAGAGATAGTCAGCCACCCGTTCTTCATGATGAGAGGGACGGGGAATTTTGTTGAGTTCGTGGAAGATACTCAAAACACGTTCAGCAGAAGGTTGTTTCATAATTCAAATATGGTGTGTTCTAAAAGTTTCATTTTACGAGATTGAAGGCTGCGTCATGACAATGCTACAATCCTTCTTTCTCAACTATGGTCTTGAACTCGTTCCATGGTGAAAGCGCCTCGTAGGCATCTTTTGTTCCAACCGGCACGTTCAAGGTGATGGTGCTGATATTCGGGAAATGCTCACCGTAAGAGAAGAAGCTCACCTTTGACGGATTTTTGATATGTGAATTGACCGTTTTCAGGGCAGTGCATCCTGCGAACACCTCATGTCCGAAGTTTCGCATGGCATCCGGCAGCGTGATCGTTTTAAGTTTTTTGCAACCCGTGAAGACACCACTTCCTACTGTGGCTACTTTGTCTGGGATTTCGATGGTTTCCAGATTGTCGCACGAGCGGAAAGCCTCCATTTCTATTTCCGTGACGTTCTTTCCAATTTCGAGATTTTTGAGGCTTCTGCATCCAAAGAAAGTCCGTTCCTCAATCTTCTTCACCCCCTCTCCCATTTTGAAGGACGTGATGCTTTTACAGTCAGAGAACGCATCTTCCTCGATTGAAGTGACATTGTCGGGGATGACGATATCCCCCAAATTATCACATGCGAAGAAGGCATAATCCCCGATGGTTTTGAGACCTGCGCCGAACTGCACCTTTTTCAAGTTTTTCATCAAAGCGAAAGCATTCGATTCGATTTCCTTAACGTTGTCGTGCAAAACGACCTCTGTGATTCCCGCCGCACCACCGAATGCATAGTCGCGGATTTTGCTGATGCTTTGCGGTATTTCGAGTTTTGTGATTTTCTGTCCATCTTTCAGAAAGAAGCCGCTTCCGTTGATGAGTGGATTTCCCGAATTGTCGAATTCAATCCTGCACCAGGATTCCAAGTCGTTGGCTACAGTCTTTTTGAGTTTGTCGCATTGGAGGAAAGCCCTGTATGCCGACTTTTTTATGGTATTTGGGAAAGTGACACTTTCCACGTTGCCCGTTGGCAGTCCGTTCGAAGCTTTTGGCCCCACAGCGAAAGCATATTCATCAATCTCAGTGACCGTGTATTGCTTACCCTTTAGAACGATAATAGCAGGAATGGTCACATTTTTTGCTTTAACATCGGCTTTAGCCACAGCAGCCGTCTTTGCCGACTCAGAAATTATCCGGTAGTAGAGAGAACCGTCGAAATAGCCATCTTCCGTATAGCTGTCGTCGGCAAGTTCAACCGTAATTCCTTCAGGTTCGACCTTGTTGTCGTTGTCGTCGTCTTTACTGCACGACATCACAAAAATTGATGCCATGAGCAGTAATACCAAAGATATCGTCTTATTCATATCAAAAAAGGTTTGTTATGGGTTAAACATAATATTATATTCATTCTCAATGGATTTTTAAAATCTAAAAATCTTTGCCAAAAGCATCAGAACCAGGTTCCTAATTTTTTTTCAAAAAATTGTTGGTGTGCTTGTTTATTTTTCATATTTTTGCAAATATAGTGAAAGCCGAGAGAAGAAAAAAGAAAACTTGTTTGTTTTTTTATTCCGAGGCGCATCCTATATTTTACAAATTTAGTAAAATTCAGAGATTATCACCAAATTATTTGGATTTTTTTCTTTAAACTACAAACCTATGAAAAGAAAACATTTATTAACCATGATTCTGGCTTCGGTTCTTATATGCCTGCCATGCGCCGCCCAGAATAAATCCACAAAGAAAATGAAAATTACTCATGGCAAAGAAAAAGCCTACACCGGTGAGGATGTTCCTGGTGAGCTGAAAGAACTTCGTCTGACCATCATCGAAGACGATGTGGAGACAACGGATGTGGAGATGAAATACGTCGCTAATTTTTATGAAGTGAAGTATGTAAAAAATGGCGAGAAGCACTATAAGATGATGGCCCGCAATAGGGTCCACATCCTTGAACGTACGCTGGGTGACATGTACAAGATGGAGGACAACTACCAGGACTATCTCTGTAAGAAAGGTCCGAAAAACACAGAAGTCCATTTAGGAACGAAGCATGAGCATGGTGTCTTCCTCTTGAACGGTGTTCAGATGACATCATCGCAATTTCCGATAGTTGGAATTGTCATCTCCTTTATGGACAATGAGTTGGAGTTGGTTGAGCCAAACACTCCATTCCCTGAGGGCAAGCTCACCTACTTCCATTATTCCAACAAGGGGAGCATGCGTCCTGGCGGTCCGGAGTGGACTGTTGAGCTGCAGTCTGACGGCCGTTACAAAGTGAGTTACATGAATGATGCAGGAACCAAGTTCACCGATAAGGAGCCAGAGCGCAAGGAGAAGATATTCGACTCGAAAGTGGGTGACGACCTTGTTGAGATATTCCGTAAGGGTAAGATTCAGACCTATAAAAGCGATTATATGAACCCAGGTGTGACCGACGGTTCGAGCTGGCGGTTCGAAGCGAGATTCTCCGAAGGGAAGTCAGTCCGTTCCGGCGGTTATATGGACGGTCCTCGCGATATGTCGGGTATCAATAATGCCTTGAAATATGTTGAGGAGCTGTTGAAGTGATTTTTATTTACGATTTATTTAATCATTTAGTTTTTTTATCATTTTACGAGAAGACGAGATAACTGTCAAGACTTCTGGTAATGACAATCGAGGCAATAGGGCAGTTCCTCAAACGAATATCGAAATCCCTATGGGAAATAAGGGAAATCCCTGTGACAGAACGGTGTGAAAGCACTAACTTTGCAGGTGAAGAAAAAAAGCAATGTAACCCCCTATAAAACCTGACGATTATGAAGCTTATAACAAAAATCATCACATTAGCAGCCATGCTCTTGCTACCGGCAGGCATGCAGGCACAGACGATATACAACAGTTCACATGCCACTGCGGGCTACGTGAAAGACGGCACGGTGTATAACTCGTCGCACGCCACTCAGGGCTATATCCGCAACGACGGAACCATCGAGAACTCATCTCATTCCACTATCGGCTATATCCGCAACGACGGGACAGTCCAGAACTCCTCCCACTCCACCATCGGATATGTGCGTAACGACGGGACTGTGCTTAACTCCTCTCACTCCACAATCGGTTATATCCGCAGCGACGGCACCATCCTGAACTCCTCCCACTCCACTATCGGATATGCTAAAGGGGTTAGCCAGCGTGATGCTGCCGCAGTGCTGTTCTTCTTCGGTTGGATCAGATAAGAACAAGCATTGGAAACAGGAGAATCTGAAAAAAGACAGCACTATCTGCTCAATCATGGATAGTGCTGTCTTTATATATACAAACCCGTTTTTTATTTTACCCCGCATAAATCCTTTTCATTTCGGAAATCTAGCATCCCTGAATTTACTATCGCTCGACAAATACAAATTAAAAACTGCGTTTTATTTGTTTTTGTGCTCGCTTAATCGTTACTTGACTTCGTCGAATTTACTATCGCTCGACAAATACAAATTAAAACTGCGTTTTATTTGTTTTTGTGCTCGCTTAATCGTAAATTTGCATAATATTGAGATGGAAGCGACAAAACAGATGAGCAAGACCGATGTGCTGCTTGAGAAAGTGCGAAGCGGCAGCGGAGTTATGTCAGGGTATGAGCAACTGAGCCTGACAGTTCGGCTTGCCATTCCTGCCATGCTTGCCCAGATTTCGCATATTCTCATGGAATATATTGACGCTTCGATGGTTGGCCGTCTTGGAGCCGAGGGTGCGGCTAGCATCGGTCTGGTTGCTACCACGACATGGCTGTTTTGGGGCTTGTGCTCAAGTATTGCTACCGGCTTCAGCGTCCAAGTGGCTCATAAAATCGGAGCGAGCAAGCCGAAAGATGCCCGGAGCATCCTCCGTCAGGCTTTCACGACAGCCATGGCAATGAGCCTCACCCTTTGTGTTGTGGCAGTCGCTGTCAGTGGCAGGCTGCCGATATGGCTGGGTGGCGATGAGTCTCTTCATGCTGGCGCCTCCGGCTATTTCCTCGTGTTTGCGCTCACTATTCCGATGTTCGAGATGACATTTATGATGAGTGCGATGCTTCGTTGTAGTGGTAATGTGAAGTTGCCCAGCATGATCAACATGCTGCTTTGTGTGCTCGATGTGGTGTTTAACTTCCTGTTTATCTTCCCTTCCGCCGACTACAATGTGCTAGGCATGTCCATCCATGTGTATGGTGCAGGATTGGGAGTTGTCGGAGCGGCAGTGGGAACCGCGGTGGCAGAAGTGATTGGCTGTGTACTGCTTTTCTACCATCTCTGTTACCGTTCCCGGACAATGAGTCTGTTCGGTAAGTTAAAACAGGAGGTATCAACCCTACGGATGTTCCGTCCGACGAGCCGTGTGCTGAAGAAAGCCTTCAGGCTTGGTTTGCCGATAGCCTGTGAACGGATGGTGATGTGCGGTGCTCAGATCTGCACAACAATGATTGTTGCGCCTCTCGGTATGTTCGCCATCGCTGCCAATGCCTTCGGCGTGAACGCGGAAAGCCTGTGTTATATGCCCGGCTATGGCATTGCCGATGCCGCTACGACCCTGGTTGGTCAGAGCGTAGGTGCAAAACGGAGTGACTTAGCCAAGCGCTTTGCTTATATGACTGTTGGAATCGGAATGGCAGTGATGACCATAATGGGCATAATGATGTATGTAGCAGCTCCTGTGATGATGAGCATTATGACACCCGTTAACGAGATTATCGATTTGGGTGTCAGTGCTTTGCGAATTGAGGCATTTGCCGAGCCGCTGTTCGCTGCATCGATTGTCTGCTACGGTGCATTCGTGGGTGCAGGCGACACGCTGATTCCTAGCAGCATGAACTTGGGCAGCATTTGGATATTCAGAATCACGCTCGCAATTGTGCTTGCCCCGACAATGGGCCTTAACGGTGTCTGGCTTGCCATGTGTATCGAGCTGTGTTTACGAGGACTGCTGTTTTTGCTGAGACTGAAGTCAGGCAGATGGCTGAAAGCATTTAAGGTTTGATTAAATGGAAGTAAAAATGGAAGTAAAAATGGAAGTAAAAATGGAAGTAAAAATGGAATTCTAAAAGTAAGTTGATTTAGGATGTTGCCATTCTGTTGCATCATATACGATACCAAACGCAGGAAAGAATTTATTTTTTTTAACAAAATATGAAAAATATCAGGGATAGTTATTTTGAGGGGGAACGACCGTTGTTTGAGTCGCACGGTTTGCGGCTTGAGCGCGTTACTATCGGCGAAGGTGAGTCCGCCATCAAGGAATGTAGCGACATCGTGGCTTTGAGCTGCCTGTTTGAAGGGAAATATCCCTTTTGGCATGTTCATGGCTTCCAAATCAGTAACTGCCATTTCAAGGTGGGTGCCCGTTCCGCACTGTGGTATTCGGACAATCTGCTGATGACTGACACAGTGATAGACGGTCCGAAGATGTTCCGTGAGATGGAAAATATCCGTATAAGAAACGTTGTCATCAACGATGCCGACGAGACATTCTGGAAGTGCAAGAATCTGGACATCAAAAATTTGGAGATTCATGACGGTACCTATCCGTTCATGCTCTGCGAGAATATCCGTATCGACGGTCTGAAAAGTGACTCGAAATACGTGTTTCAGTACGTGAAGAATGTGGAGATTCACAATTCGTTCATCGACACGAAAGATGCCTTTTGGGAAGTAGAAAATGTGACCATCTACGACTCAGAACTTCATGGCGAATATCTTGGCTGGCACTCAAAGAATCTCCATCTGGTGAATTGCCATATCACCGGTGAGCAGGTGCTCTGTTATGCCGAGGGGCTAATTATCGAAAACTGCACGTTCGGTACTGACTGCGACCGCATGTTTGAATATTCAACGCTTCAAGCAGACATAAAAGGGAGCGTGACAAACATCAAAAATCCAACATCAGGGCATATCATTGCCGATGAGATCGGTAGCGTGACAATCGACGACAATATCCGTCTGCCCGCCAACTGCATTATAGAGACGAGAAAAGGGTAGAGAATTACTATTTAGAGAAGACGCGAAAACGAGAAGACAAGAAGGCAAGAAGACGAGAAGACAAGAAAACGAGAAGACAGGTAAGATTGTAGAAATTCTCTCTATCTAAACATATAGCTTATCATGAAAACCTATGATTTTGACAAACACATTGACCGCAGCGGAAGCGGCAGTGTGAAATGGGACGAGATGGCCGAGGGTGTCCTTCCCCTTTGGGTTGCTGACATGGATTTTGAGGCAGCAACTCCAATTGTGGAAGCAATGCAGAAACGTCTTGACCACCATGTGTTCGGTTACAGCATCGTTCCCGACGCATATTACGATGCTGTCATCAATTGGTTCAGCCGCCGACACGGCTGGGACATCCGCCGCGAATGGATACAGTACACCATCGGTGTGGTACCTGCCATCTCCTGCTGTCTGAAAGCCCTGACCCTGCCTGGCGACAAAGTGCTGCTGACCACCCCTGTCTATAACTGCTTCTTCTCCTGCATACGCAACAGCGGCTGTGTGGCAGAGGAGTCCCCGCTCGTCATCGGAGACGACGGTAAGTATCACATTGACTGGGATGACTTTGAGCGGCGCTGCTCCGACAGCAAAGTAGTGGCATTCATACTCTGCAATCCCCATAATCCAGGAGGAAGAGTGTGGAAAAAAGATGAATTGGAGCGTATTTCCGACATCTGCCGCCGTCACAACGTTACCGTGATATCCGACGAGATTCACAACGAGCTCGTCATGCCCGGACAGAGCTATATCCCCTATGCCACAGTGAGCGATATCGCCACATCCATCTCCTGCATTTCAGCATCCAAATCGTTCAATATCGCAGGACTTCAAATCGCCAACATCATCTGTCGTGACGAAGGCCTGCGACGTCGTATTGACCGCGCCATCAACATCAACGAGGTATGCGATGTCAATCCCTTCGGCATCGTTGCGACGATAGCCGCTTACAACGAGTGTGAAGACTGGATTGAGCAACTCAACCGTCACATAGAAAAAAACTATCTTATTCTCCAACGCCGCGTAGAGGAAGAAGGCAAAGGACTCATTATCAATATGCCGCTTGAAGGCACCTATCTCGGTTGGCTTGACTGCCATGCATTGTGCAAAACGCTCGGCATCAGTTCCGACGAACTCCATGCCCGCCTTGCCGACGAAGCCAAAGTGTTTTTCAGCCCCGGCAGCATTTATGGTTCAGCAGGCGAATGCTTCTTGCGAGTGAACATGGCTTGCCCTTCCTCCACCTTGAACGAGGGTCTGAACCGTCTGTTCAAATGGATAGAATCAAGGGACAACAATCTATTCAACAAGAAATTGAAATGGAAGTAAGGAAATAAAAATGAGGGATTAAATGAATCACCATTTTAATCCCTCATTTTTATTTTTGAAAACTCAAAACTCAAACCTCACGCCTCTCCCTGGTTGTTAATGTTGAAAGGTGCTATAGTGCTTCCCGGTCTTGGCTGTGCCTGTCGGATACTGATTTCTCCAAACTGATTCTCGTATTTCCGGATATTGTCACCAAGTGCTGCGAGGAGCCGTTTTGCATGTTCGGGTGCCATGACAATCCTTGATTTCACCTCTGCCTTTGGCATTCCCGGCATCATGGATATAAAATCGAGAATCACTTCTGATGAGGAATGTGTGATCGCCACCAAGTTAGAATACACTCCCTGTGCCACATCTGGCTTAATCTCAATTTGTAGTTGCTGTCCGTTTTGTTTGTTGTCCATTGTTATGAAATATTAAAGTGATATAAAATATCAAAGAGAGAGAGTATTAAAGAGAATACGAGGCATTAGTAATTCTTAATCAATTCCTCGTTTCATCGTCAATACCAAGTTATAATTCTATATTTTACATAAAATATTCAGAAAAACGTTGCAAAGTTATATTTTTTTAGTAAATTTGCAAAATTAATCGCCAATCAATCGGCCATATTAATCAAAAAAATAACAGATTACCAACAAAAACGATTATGAAAAAGATTTTTTCTATCATGTTGCTGGCATTGACAGCAATGACAGCCAACGCCCAGGATAAGGACTTCTATTATCCAGGCGGACCTGAAGCGATGCAGGATTTCTTCGACCAGAACATTGTCCGTCCTGAGTCTGCTGCCGACGTTGTCGGAGTGGTCTATGTGATGGCAGTAATCGACAAGAAAGGCCAGGCTCACGACATCAAGGTGTCGAGCAAGTCAAAATATCCTGAGCTTGACAAAGAGGCAGTACGTGTTGTAAAGCTCGTGAAGAACTGGGTTCCTCAGAAACAGGACAAGCCGGTGATTATCCAGGTTCAGTTCAAACAGCCTGATTATGACGGTGAATACGAAGGAGTTGACGACGGTTTCGTATATCCCGGTGGTGAGGAGGCATGGCGTCAGTATGTCCGTGCCAACTTCCGGTATCCTGAGTCACTGATAGAGAAAGGCACCAGCGGCACATTGTTCGTGAACTTCAATGTTGACCCCAAGGGCAAGGGCAGCGACTATCAGATTTCAACTCCTTCTCAGTATCCTGAGCTGGATTCCGAGGCAGTACGCGTTGTAAGCAAGGTGAAGAAATGGAATCCGGCTAAAACTGCAGCCGGCAAGCCTTACGAGACACGCCATATTGTGCGTGTGGAAATAGAGGCACCTCAGCGTCCTGAACTCCACGACAACAACGGTAATCAGGGACAGGTGACAAGCGGCGGACCTGTGATTTTAACAACCAAAATCGCTCGCAACCCTTCTTTCCCCGGAGGCGCAGTTGAAATGGCCAAGTTCATCTCAAGCAACACCCGCTATCCTGAGCGTGAGCTCCGTACAAAAGTCAGCGGCAATGTAGATGTGGCTTTCACTGTCATGCCCGACGGCACGCTCCGCGACCCTCGCGTTGTAAGACCCGTAAGTCCAGGACTCGACCGTGAAGCACTACGCATAGTAAGCATCATGCCGAAATGGGAGCCCTGTCTGGCAACCGACGGCACGTATGTTCCTTGTGAGATGACTATCACGGTACCGTTCCACGACCCTAACCGTCCAATCGACGGCGTTCCATTCCATTAATTGTCACCTGATAATAAAAAGCAGGAAAGCGGACGTCCACTCCCTTTCCTGCTTTTTTTCAAATTCAACGACTAATAACCATAACGAGAAGCATATTCTTTCACAGGACTTTCCTTATGCGAAAAATCGTTCATCATTTCATTGAGCATATTTTTGTCGTAGCACTTGCTGTAGTACTATTGGGACTGGCAGCCATATTGGTTTTTAGCGTGTCGTTTCTTAACCCGATTTCACGCGCCTACAGCAATATGAACTTCTCCGACCTATATTTCCAGAACATCCGTCTTCACGAGAAGCCCGACACCTCCGACCTCGTGACGATAGTGGATATGACCTCACTCCATGATCGTGGTGACTTGGCTGAGCTTCTGACCCAGATTGACGCGATGGAGCCGGCCGTAGTTGGTGTTGACGTGATATTCCAGGGGTTGAAAGACGACCATACAGGTAACCAGTTGCTGATAGATGCATTGGGAAATCTGGAATCCAAATTCATATTCGGTAATAAACTCTTAGACTACAATCCCGAGAAAGCCAGCTTCACCAACCAGCTGCAGTCGTTCTTCTGTGACAGTGTGAAAATCGAGGAAGGTTACACCAACCTGACCGACAACATGGAAAAGAATACCATCCGTAGTTACACGACTGAGCAGTCGCTTAACGCAGAGAAGGTGCCGTCTTTTTCATACGCCATCGCCAAGGCATTCGACAGCAGTATAGGAAAACCTGCCGACAATTCTTACATCAACTACGGCAACTACGTGTTCCGTATCATAACTCCCGATGAACTGGACGACAACGAGGACTATATCAGCAACCACATTGTGATTACGGGTGCACTGACAGAGGAAGCAGATACCCACCGCTCTCCTGTCGGCAAAATATCAGGGGTGGAGATTCAGGCCTACACCCTGGAGACCATACTCCAGCGGAAGGACATCAGCAACGCTCCTGGCTGGCTGAGTTGGGTTGTTGCAATTGTTCTCTGTCTGCTGTTTGAGTTGTTTTTCCAGAGCATAGTTAATTTTGTGAACAAACATAACAAGAACATGTTTCTTGTTTTCCTGTTTAAATCGTCTTTGCTGACGACCATCATCCTCGCAATCGGTCTGACAGTGGCTAACTGGATTTGTTACAAGATGTTCAAGCATGCCAATATCTACCTTGACGCCACGCTCATACTGAGCCTGATGGCATTGGTTGTGATAGCCCGATTCTACTATGCGGGGATTATAGCTGCCATCCGCACAAAAAGCAAGCATCCTTTTGTGGAGAACTCTATGTTTAAATAAGAGAGAGCCATCCTTTGGTCAACTCCCTATCACACACAAATGAAGCTCCCATTTTCTCTAAAAATCAACTCCCAATTGGAAGAATCAACTTCTTATTAAATAATTAAAATATTAAAACTATAAACTTATATTGTTTTATGAGAACACTTATTATCAGTCTGCTTGTCGCCCTGTGGTCCCTACAGGCTCATGCACAGTTTTACAAAGTATATACGGTAAAAGGAAATGTTACCTTCCACGACAGGCCTGTTGAATCGGGTCACCTCCTGCATGGTGATTGGGTGATTTCTATTCCAGAAAAAGGAAAGCTTGTGTTGCTCGACTCCAAAGACGACAAAATCCTCACCATCAAATCAAGCGGTAAAGGAACCGTCAACAGTTTCATAAAGAATAAAGGCACCAAAGGTAAACAGGTGACAGACAAATATATGACGTTTATTTTTGAAAAAGCAACAACCAAGCACCTTGTTGACCCCTCCCTTTACATGCAGTCGAGCGGAAACGTGGTAAGAAGGCCTGCAGACAAGGATACTGACACTCCAATCATATTACCAAGAGAAGAGTGAAGATTATTTACGATTTAAGAATATAGGATTTAAGATTTATTTCTTTTCTTGTGTGGTACTTTCACCTCTTTTCGACAGCTAGGAGCCGAGGTTATTTTACGTCTGGCAGCACACTCCTTTCATAATCGGACAATGGAAATAAGTCCTCTATCAAACACCCTGAAAAAGAAACCCTAAAAACTAAAATCAACAGTATTCTTCCACAGAAATATCGCAGGCATTAGCATATTTCTCCAGCATGTGGGCAATAAACA
>JAEEGI010014642.1_pt1 | contig 16460 bp, 12 predicted proteins | sample 8958751 | NCBI WGS metagenome assembly JAEEGI01 (sample SAMN16246545, study PRJNA631951) | gut metagenome | biome: gut microbiome; feature: rumen; material: KS-attached | host: Bos | place: Iran: Karaj | collected 2018-10
TGAAGCTCTTCCGCGAGATGAAGGCCGGCAAGTACGCGGAAGGGGAGAAGGTCCTCCGCGCGAAGATCGACATGGCCCATCCGAACATGATGTTCCGCGACCCGCTGCTGTACCGCATCAAGTTCGCGCACCATCACCGCACGGGCGACAAGTGGTGCATCTACCCGATGTACGACTACACCCACGGCCAGTGCGACTCCATCGAGCACATCACCCACTCCATCTGCACCCTGGAGTTCGACGTGCACCGTCCGCTGTACGACTGGTTCATCGAGACGCTGGGCATCTATCCCTCTCATCAGTATGAATTTGCGCGCCTGAACCTCACCTATACCTTGATGTCCAAGCGCAAGCTCCTCGAGCTCGTGCAGAAGGAACTCGTGAGCGGCTGGGACGATCCCCGCATGCCCACGCTCTGCGGCGTCCGCCGCCGCGGCTACACCGCCGAGGCGCTCCGCATGTTCTGCGACAAGATCGGCGTCTCCAAGCGCGACCAGCTGATGGACATCCAGCTCCTGGAGTGGTGCGTCCGCCAGGACCTGAACGCCCGGTCCAACCGCTATATGGTGGTCCAGGATCCCGTCAAGGTCACCCTCACCAACTATCCGGAAGGCCAGGTCGAATGGTTCGACTGCCCGCTGAACCCGGCGGAGCCGGAGGGCGCGACCCGCAAGGTGCCGTTCTCCCGCGAGCTTTATATCGACCGCGCGGACTTCATGGAGGACGCCCCCAAGAAGTTCTTCCGCCTCAAGCCGGACGGCGAGGTGCGCCTCAAGTACACCTACATCATCAAGTGCAACGAGGTGATCAAGGACGAGGACGGCCGCGTCGTCGAGCTCAAGTGCACCTACGATCCCACCACGCACCCGACCACGGGCGAGTGGCGCTCCGTCAAGGGCACGATCCACTGGGTGAGCGTCCCGCACGCGAAGGAGATCGAACTCCGCAACTACGACCGTCTCTTCACCCTGGCCGACATGTCCCAGGTCCCCGAGGACAAGGACTACAAGGACTTTCTGAATCCGGAGTCCCTGGTCGTGGGCGAAGGCTGGGCCGAACCCGCCCTCCTGGACGACGCCTCCGGCATCGCGGTCCAGTTCGAGCGCACCGGTTACTACGTGAAGGACAAGGACTCCACGCCCGAGAAGGCGGTCTTCAACAAGACCACCGCGCTGAAGGACTCCTACAAGCCGGAATAATCTATTTCAAGAACTGCAGCATTAATTTCCGCCAACCGAGGCGGAGCCGATACACGAGATTGCCCCAGGTCAGCCGGCCCGGGGTATTTTCTTTCCCGGTCGGGGGATGGAGCGTGTATTTCAGATAGGGGACGTTGCGGGCGTTGAGGCCCTTGCCCAGCAGGAGGGCCGGGTGGATGTTGTGACGGAGGAAGATGGGCTCCAGGCACAGCTGGTCGCGGGGGATGCCGGACGAAAAGCCCTTCCACCAAGTCTCGTCCAGGACCTGGACCTCGTCGAGGTTGTGCTCCCGGTAGATGAGGTTGTTCTCATAAAGCCCCGCGTGGCGGGGGAGACCCTCATCGGTCCATTTCCGGTACAGCCGGAAGGCCGTCCGGGTATCGACCTTGTCCTTCAGGTAACAGTACTTAAGTTCCTCATACACACAGTCCCGGTCTGGGTGCTCCACCTGCGCGAAGGGGATCTCGTCTGTGATGAGCCGGTCCGCGATGCGGTAGAATTCCGCATCGACGATGCGCAGGTTCGCGTCCATGTACACGCTGTATTTGTACTCCGGCAGCGCCTTGTGGGGGAGGATCTTCGGATAGCGCGAGCGGACGACCGGGTCCGGGCTCTCGAACGGGATCTTCCGCAGCTGCCACACCCCGTCCTGCCCGTCGGTGTCCGTGAAGCACACGTAATCCCAGTCCGGCGCCACGGCGGCGGGCTGTTCCAGGCGGTCGTAGCCGCCGGTGAGGCAGGTGTAAATGACTTTGCGGTTCATCGGGTGGGGAGTTTTACCTGGTCGCCCAGTTCTTTCAAAAAATCGGGGGTGTAGAAGTCCATGCGGCCCATCAGGGAGGCGAAGGTCATTTCGCCGAAGTAAAGCTTGCCCTGGACTTCATAGAAGTCGACGCGGACTTCGGGGAGGCCTTCGGATAGCTTCGCGGCGGCCGCGAGCATCTGCGGGAGGGTTTCGGGCTTCGGGAGGGAGCAGCCGCCGTCGCGGTAGTGGTCGGTGAAGACCGAGGCTTCCGGGCGCGGGGTCCAGTCGAGGCCGTAGACATTGACATAGACGGCATCGGCGGTGCGGCCGTGGCAGGCCCAGATGCAATGGGGCTTGCCGTCGAAGCACCAGATTTTATAGTCGACAGGGACGGCGTCGCCGCTGTCCAGGAACTGTTCCGCGAGGATGCAGGGGTCGATGCCGTTGTAGTGCATCTCGCCGTGGCGGTAGCCGTATTTCGCCTTCAGGGCTTCGTCCAGGGCCGCGGCGACGGCGGCGCGGTTGGTATTCCGGTCGACGATGTGCGTGGAGCCGCTGTCGTGGTTGCACTTGAGAACGAACTTCTCCGGGAGGGTGTCCCAGGGGATGTCCTTGGCGCGTTTCCAGGTGCCGAGCAGCGGGACCAGGAGGTCGCCCAGGCCCTTTTCCTTCACATAGTCCCGTACGGCGACCTTGTCGGAGAGGGGCGTCCAGGCCGATATGTCGGAGCGGCACATCAGCCATTGGATCTTCTCGTTCAGGTCGCGGGGATGATCGAGGTCGAGCTCCGTCCCGAACTTGCGTTTCCATTCGCGCTTCGCCACCTTTTCGTAGCGGTGGTCCAGCTCCCACTCGTGCCACTTGCGGCCGAGGAAGCGGCGGATTTCGTGGCGCTCGCCGGGCTTCAGGCCCACGAGCGCGAGGACCGCCGCGGTGATGCAGCCGGTGAGGACGATGCCGCCCACTTTCGCCCAGGCCCCGTTGAAAGGCAGGAGGCGGTAGAGCGCCAGCCAGCCGGTCAGGATGACGGCGGCGATGACAGGCCGTAAGTAAGCCTCTTTCAGGAACTTGCCAATCTGGAAGCCGAACTGGTAATGCAGCAGGACGAGCTGGATGACGCGGCTCAGGAGGTCCGCCGCCACGAAGCAGATGATGATCGTGTAGGCGGGATAGCCGGCCCGGAACAGCAGCCAGCCGGCGACGAGGCACAGGAGGTACAGGACGCTGAATTCGATCTTGTACCACTTGACGCGGCCGTAGGCGTTGATGAACTGGGCGAGGCCGGCCGAGGTGGCCGAGGCGGCGGCGACCAGCAGGGTCCACCGGCACATCAGCACCGTTCCTTCCGGGATCTTGGCGCCCAGCCAGAGGTTCAGGATGAAGTCCAGTTCGCTCCACAGCGGGAAGAACAGCAGGAGGAACAGGAGGATGCAGATGCGGCAGACGCGCTCCGCGAGGGCCACCGAGCGGCCCGCGTTGCCCGCGCCGATGTTCTGCGTGATCTGCGGGGCGGCGGCCGTGTCGAAGTTCGCGATGAACTGGTTCACGTAGTTCTGGACCGTGCCGGCGTAGTAGTAGGCCGCGTTCACCGTGGTGCCGAAGAAGGCGTTGATGAGCATGTTGGAGCCCTGCGAGCGGGCGATCATCGACGCGGAGGAGAGGAGGTTGTAGTTGTTGAAGACCAGGACCTCCTGATAAGCCTTCCGCTCCCGCACGAACTTCCAGCGGATGATGCCCGGCCAGTTCCGGCGGCACAGCCAGCGGTACACGACGAAGCAGATCCACGTCGTGACACTCATCAGGAGGGCGTACAGCCGCAGGCCGTTGCCCTTCCAGTACAGCAGGCCGATGACGAGCCCGAGCTTCACGAGCGCATTGACAATGTCCACCACCGCGACGGTGGCGAAGCGTTCGTGGACATTGAACAGGCTCTGGAAGGGGACGTTGGCGATGCCTAGGCACGCGACGACGGTGGATACCTGGAACACGAACATCGCGTCGGCCTCCTTCCCGGGCGGGACGTTCAGGTGGTGGTGGATGTACCACAGGCCGATGGACTCCAGCAGCAGGAACAGCACGAGGGCGCCGCCGATGTGGATGACGTGGCAGATGTTGAACATCCGGTTCGTGTCCCCGCCGGCCTTGCCCATCTCGAAGTTCATGAAGCGGACGGTGGTCGCGGTGAGGGCGCCGGTGATGAAGGCGATGAGGGCGACGGTCGAGCCCACGGCGCTGTAGATGCCCACGTCCGACGCGCCGAGCGCCTGCAGCACCAGCCGGCTGGTGACGAGCCCCACGAGGATCGTGACCGCCATCCGGATGTAGATGACGATCGTGTTGCGGGCGATCCGGATATTTGCGCTCCTGGACATGGACTGCAAAATTAGCAAAAAATGTCTATATTTGTGTGTTATGGCACCATCGAACACCCACCGGGAAATCTGGATCGACTGGCTGCGGGTGATCGCCTGCTTCCTGGTCATGGCCACGCACAGCTGCGAGCCCTTCTATCTGGGCGGGGAAGGATCCCTGATCCTGACGAAGGCCGACGCCGTCTGGATGTCGGTGCTGAACGTGCTCCCGAGGGCCTGCGTCGCCCTTTTCGTCGTCGCGTCCAGCTATCTGCAGTTTCCCCTGCATTATCCGGCCGGCGAGTTCTTCCGCCGCCGGGCAGCCCGCATCCTCATCCCGTTCGCGGTCTGGAGCGTCGTGTACGCCCTGATCTGGGGCGAACCGGTGCAGAACTTCAAGGACCTCCTGCTCAACTTCAACTACGCGGCGGGCCATCTGTGGTTCGTGTACATGCTCGTGGGCCTGTACCTCGTCATGCCGCTGCTGTCTCCCTGGGCGGAGAAGGTAGGGAAGCGGGAACTCCAAGTCTATCTGGCCATCTGGCTCTTCACGACGCTGATTCCCCTCATCCGCCAGTGGGCGGGCGGCGCGGCGCCGGTCATCTACGGTCCGTCGGGCATTCCGAACGCCGCCAAGTATCCCCTCTGGGGCGAGGCCAGCTGGAATACCTACGGCGTGTTCTACTATCTGAGCGGGTTCGTCGGCTACCTGCTGCTGGGCCTGTATTTCCGCAAGTTCGTGGGCGAGCTGTCCTGGAAAAAGACGCTGGGCATCGCCCTGCCCGTATTCCTGGCCGGTTTTGCGATCTGTTCCGCCGGGTTCCTGCGCCGTGTCTGGGCCGATTGCGGCGGGGAATTCCCCATCGAGGGTCCGGTGGGCCTGGCCGCCCTCTGGGAGGGCCCCTGGCTCAACGACACCTTCGGCGTCGCCCTCATGACCATCGGCTGGATCCTCCTGCTGCGGAAGATCACCACCGGCGGCAAGTTCTACGAGAAGGTGCTCCTGCCGGTGAGCAAGGCCAGTTACGGAATGTACCTCTCGCATATGGTCCTCCTCGGCCTCATCTCGGCCTGGCTGCGTTCGTCGCTGGGACTTGGCGCCGACGGCGCGCTCGGCCCCGTCTGGACCACGCCGGTCCAGATCCTCGGGACCGCCCTGCTCTCCTTCGTGAGCGTCGCATTCGTCTGTGTCCTCGTCCAGCGGATTCCGCGGGTGGGGAAGTGGATAGTCGGATAGGATATGCCGGAGGTAAGCGTCATCATCGTGTGCATGAACCGGCCGGACCTGCTGTATCCGTGCCTGGAAGGGATCCGCGCCCATACCACGGTGTCCCATGAGGTGCTGGTGGTCGCTTACCTGTTTTCGGAGGAGAACCTCGCGCGGCTCCGGGCGGACTGGCCCGACGTGCAGGTCGTCGAAAGCCGCGAACTCCGGGGCTTCTCGGAGAACAACAACCTCGCCCTCCGGCAGGCGGCGGGGAAGTATTGCTTCATCGTCAATGACGACACGCTGATGTCCATTCCGGTCATCGACGCGCTCGTGGCCGACTTCGGCCGCCTGCCCACCGAAGCCGCCGTCGTCTCCCCGAAGATTGTCTTTCCGGACGGCCGGGTGCAGACCAGCGGCCGCGCCCCCTGGACGGCCTGGCGCTATGTGAAGCACTATCTGCACCAGGTCGACGAGACCGTTCCGACACCCTGGTCCATGCAGGAAGGACTCTTCCGGACCTGGACCGTCAACGGCGCCTGCTTCCTGATCCGGACGGACGTTTTCCGCCAGGCCGGCTGGTTCGACGAGACCTATACCTTCACGCCCGAAGACATCGCCCTCGGCCATCGAATCAATGAGATGGGATACACCCTCTGGTCTGATGCGGACGTGACGATCACCCACCTGGCCGGCGGCACCGTCTCCCGGATGGAAGCGGCCATCAAGCCCACGCGGGTGCGGGGCGCGCTGCAGTTCTACAGCGGTGGGAGTACGCTCAAGTACGCGCTCCTCGGCGCGTTCGTCTGGTGCGTGGAGGCCCTCCGGCGGCTGAGATACTTTTTCGCCGACAAGTCCGACCCCGGAAGCTATGCGGCCATCATGGACGCGACGGCCCGGAACGTGATGCGTTCCATTTTCACCCGACGCTCCACCAAGGATATTTTCACGCAGTTGTACCACGAAGTCCGCGGCTTATGAAGATTCTCGTCATCGTCGTCACGTACAATGGCCTGAAATGGCTGGACCGGTGTCTCGGAAGCGTCCGCGCGTCGGAGCTCCCGGCGGATCTGTACGTCTGGGACAACGACTCCACGGACGGATCGGCGGACTGGGTCCGGGGACATTTCCCGGAGGCGAAACTCGTCCGCAGCGCGGACAACCTCGGCTTTGCCGAGGCTAACAACATGGGCTTCCGCTACGCCCTGGACAAGGGCTACGACTACGTCTACCTCCTGAACCAGGACGCCTGGATCGAACCCTCCACCCTCGGCACCCTCGTCGCCGCCTCCGAGGCGCACCCCGACTACGCCGTCCTCAGCCCCCTCCAGATGACCGACGGTTTCCATGCCTTCGACCAACGGTTTGAGAAGATTCTGGAGTCAGCGGGTGGCACACACTTCCAGAATCTGTGCCACCCTCGGCATCATAAGAGGGAGGGGCCCTTTAGGGAGGGGTCGCGCAGCGACGATTCTGGAAGTGTGTGCCACCCGTCGACGGTGACTAAAGTAATGGCCGCACATTGGCTGATTCCGCGGAAAGCGTTGGAAACCGTCGGGATGTTCGACCCGCTGTTCCCGATCTATGGGAACGACGACAACTGGTGCGACCGGGCCCGGTATCACGGGTTCAAGGTCGGGATCGTGCCCGAAGCGCGGGCCGTGCACGACCGGGCGTATCGGCAGGAACCCAAGGAGAAGGTCATCTACCGGAACTATTACATGGGCTCGCTGGCGCGGCTGTGCGACATCAACCGGCCGCTCTGGGAACGCTTCCTGTTCGTGTGCCTCTTCACGCTCGTGAAGGCCGTAAAATACGGAAGCATCCTGCCTTTCAAGCACTTCCGCGCCCTCTGCAGGATGCTTCCCGAAATAAAGATTTCTCGACTTCGCTCGGCTAAATGACCTTCCGGTGCACCCGGAGGCCGTAGACCGCAATCACCACGAAACACAGGGCCGGCAGGATGAACGAGACGTTCACCGCCGGCATGCCGAGGACCGTGCCCTTGTCGATGATCATCGCCTGGAACGGCGGCAGGACGGAGCCGCCCAGGATGGCCATGATGAGGCCGGCGGCGCCGAACTTCGCGTCCTCCCCGAGCCCTTCGAGGGCGATGCCGTAGATGGTCGGGAACATCAGGGACATGCAGGCGGAGACCGCGACGAGGCAGTACAGGCCGATGATTCCCTGGAAGAAGATGACGCCGAGGGCGAAGGCGAGGCCCGCGAAAGCGAAGCAGTAGAGCATCTTCCCGGGCTTGAAGTACTTCATCAGGTAAGTGCAGATAAAACGGCTGCAGCAGAAGAGGATCATCGCGGCGATGTTGTACTTCTGCGAGAGGACTTCCGCGGCCTGCTCGCTCATCCCGCGTTCCATGAAGATCCGCGTCCCGTACTGGATGATGAAGGTCCAGCACATGATCTGCACGCCCACATAGAAGAACTGCGCCAGCACGCCCTCGCGGTAGCGGGGGATGCCGACGAGCCGCTTCAGCGAGGCGCCCACGGACTGGGCGCTCTCCTCGTGGACGGCCGGCATCTTCTTCAGGAAGATCAGCAGGAACATCACGACGATGACGATGCCGATGGCGACGTACGGGGTGATGAGGATCCCGAGGTCGGACTGCTTCATCGCCTCGAACTCCGCGTCGGACAGGGTGGCCCGGGCGGCGGAGTCCATCGGGTTCAGGCGGGCCTGGATGAAGTTCATCGCCACATACATGCCGCACAGCGAGCCGATGGGATTGAACGACTGCGCGAAGTTCAGCCGCCGGGTGGCGGTGGCCGGGTCGCCCATCGCGAGGATGTACGGGTTCGCGCTGGTCTCCAGGAAGCTGAGGCCGCAGGTGAGGATGAAATACGCGATCAGGAAAGGCCAGTACGACCCCGTGGACCGCGCCGCGATGAACAGGAAGGCGCCCGCCGCATACAGGCCCAGGCCCATCAGGATGCCGCTCTTGTACGAGAAGCGCCGGATGAACAGCGCGGCCGGAAGGGCCATCGCGAAGTACCCGCCGTAGAAGGCGACCTGGGTGAGGGTGCCCTGCGTCACGTTCATCCGGAAGATCTTGGAGAACGCCTTCACCATCGGGTTCGTGACATCGTTCGCGAAGCCCCACAGCGCAAAGCACGCGGTGATCAAAATGAATGGCAGTAAATAATTTACGCCCTCGTACTTGAAGAAACTGTTTTTCTCTTTCATACCTATTTCTTAAACAGCGGGCCGTAGGCCGCGCAAGCTCTATAGTCGGCGCCCTCCGGGTCCATGCCGAAGGCGCGCCAAGTGGAGGGACGGAAGATGTCCTTCTCGGGAACGTTGTGCATGCACACCGGGATGCGGAGCATGGAGCAGAGCGTGATGAGGTCCGCGCCCACGTGGCCGTACACGATGGCCCCGTGGTTCGCGCCCCAGTTGTCCATCACGCTGTACACGTCCTTGAACGGGCGCTTGGACAGGTCCAGGCGCGGGGCGAACCAGGTCGTCGGCCAGCCCTTGTCGGTGCGGTCGTCCAGGATGCGGAACTGCTTCTCGGACACATCCACCGTCCATCCTTCCGCGAGCTGGAGCACGGGGCCCAGGTTCTTGACGATGTTCATCCGGATCATCGTGCAGGGCATGCCGCCCTTCGAGAGGAACTTGGAGGAGAAGCCGCCGCCGCGGAAGTATTCGCGGTTCGCCGGCACCCAGACGGTGGCGTCCAGGCAGGCGTCGGCCTCCTCCGGGGAAATCTCCCAGAAGGGCTTCATCGCGGGTTTCCCGTCGATGGAGCACTGCCCGCTGCCGTCCAGCGAGGCGGCGCCGGAGTTGATCAGGTGGATGATGCCGCCGGCCGCTGGGCCCGTGAGCGGCTCGCCGGTGACGCGCTGCACGGCCTCCGGGCTCCAGTAGGTGCGGACATCGGCAAAGATGGCCGGACCCTGGGAGACGAGGTGGCCGAGGAGCATCGCGACGCCGTTCAGGGAGTCGTTCTCCGTCGCGAGGACGAAGGGCTTGCGGATGCCGTTCCAGTCGAAGGAAGAGTTCAGGATGGCCTCCGCGAAGTCGCCGTTCGGGTAGAAGTCCGTCCACTGGCGCTGGCCCTGGAAACCGCCCAGGATCGCGTTGTGGCCCAGGGATTCCTCCCCGAAGCCCAGCTCCTTGAGCTTGGGATTGCCCTGCAGGAGATCGCGGATGATGAGGGCCATCTTCACGACGAAGGCCCAGTCCGCGTCCTTCTCCTCCCGGGTCTTCTTGAGGTCGGGCCGGTTGCAGACGTCGTCGTATTCCTTGCAGTGGGCCTTCGCCCAGGCGAGGGCCTTCTCGAATTCCTCGTGGTCGTAGATGCCCCGGTCCATGCGGCGGATGATTTCCACCTCGTCGATGCCTTCGCAGCGCATCCCGAGGTAGTCCTCGAAGAAGTCCGGATTCACGATGGAACCGGCGATGCCCATGCAGACGGCGCCGATGGACAGGTACGACTTGCCCCGCATGGAGGCGGCGGCGACGGCGGCGCGGGCGAAGCGGAGGAGCTTCTCCTCGACGTCCGTCGGAATGGTCTGGTTATCCGCGTCCTGCACGTCGTGGCCGTAGATGCCGAAGGCGGGCAGGCCCTTCTGCGCGTGCGCGGCGAGGACGGCGGCGAGGTACACCGCGCCCGGCCGCTCCGTGCCGTTGAAGCCCCACACGGCCTTGATCGTGTGCGGGTCCATGTCCATGGTTTCGCTGCCGTAGCACCAGCAGGGCGTGACCGTGATGGTGATGGCGACGCCCTCGCGGGCGAACTTCTCCGCGCAGGCGGCGGCTTCGGCCACGCGGCCGATGGTGGTATCGGAAATGACGCATTCGACGGGGGTTCCGTTCGCATAACGGAGGCGGCTGGACAGCAGGGCGGCGACGCTCTGCGCCATGCCCATGGTCTGGTCTTCCAGGGATTCGCGGACGCCGTTCATGCGGCCGTCGATGGTCGGACGGATGCCGATCTTGGGATTTTGGCTCATAGTATCAGTGTTGGTATTTAGGTTTTCTTATGGAATTTCAGGCGGACGAAATCCAGGGCCGTCCGGCGCTCCGCCCGGCTGAAGCCCAGGAAGCCGATGCAGACGACCGTGACGATTCCGACGACCATGAAGCCGGCGAAATGCTGCCAGAGACCGTCCAGGGGAATCATCCTGTACAGCAGCAGGAACCCGCCCATCAGGACGGAGATCAGCAGCGGCCGGTCGTAGGCGTGGCGCAGGAACCGGAACACGTCGAACCGGAACTGCGCCCGGAGCAGGATGAACTGGATGACCCGGTTCAGGAAGTCGGAGACGACGAAGCAGGTCAGGATGACATAGGCCGGTGCGCCGTGCTTGAACAGCACGTAGCCTGCCGGCAGGCACAGCAGGAACAGGACCGTCATCTCGATCTTGTACCACTTGATGCGTCCCAAGGCGTTGATCAGCTGCCCCAGGCCGGCGGAGGTGGTGGCGACGGCGGCGACGAGGAGGGTCCAGCGGGCCATTCCGACGGTCTCCGGCGGCATCTTGCTTCCCAGCCACAGGCCCATCAGGAATTCCAGCTCGCTCCACAGGGGGAAGAACAGCAGGAGGAACAGCAGGAGGCAGATCCGGCAGGAACGCCGGGCGAGCCGCGCGGCCGTTTCCACCTGCCCGGCGCCCACGTTCTGCGTGATCTGCGGGGCGGACGCCGCGTCGAAGTTGTTGACGAACTGGACGACGTAGTTCTGCAGCGTGAAGGCGTAGAAATAGGCGGCGTTGACGGTGGTCCCGAAGAAGGCGTTGATGAGCATGTTGGAGCCCTGGGAGCGGGCGATGAGGGCCGAGGAGGACAGGAGGTTGTAGTTGTTGAACGTCAGGACCTCCCGGTAGGCCGATTTCTCCCGCACGGGCTTCCACCGGACGATGTCCGGCCACCGCCGCGCGCTCATCCAGTGGTAGGCGATGAAGGAAACCCAGGTGCTGGCGCTCATCATCACGGCGTAGATGCGCAGCCCGTCGGGCCGACCCCGGAGGAGGTACAGCAGGCATACCAGCCCCAGCTTGAGCAAGGTGTTGAAAATGTCGACCAGGGCCACCGTCCCGAACCGCTCATGGACGGTGAACAGGCTCTGGAAGGGGACGTTGGCGATGCCGAGGCACGCGACGACGGTGGAGACCTGGAACACGAACATCGCGTCGGATTCCTTCCCGGGCGGGACGTTCAGGTGCGTGTGGATGTACCAGAGGCCGACGCTTTCCAGCAGCAGGAGGATGACAGCCGCGCCGCCGAGGTGGATCGTGTGGCAGATGTTGAACATCCGGTTCGGGTGGCTGTCGGCCTTGCCCAGCTCGATGTTCATGAAGCGGATGGTGGTCGCGGCGAGCGCCCCGGAAACGACTCCGACGAGGGCCACCGTGCTTCCTACCGCGCTGTAGATGCCCACGTCCGACGCGCCGAGCGCCTGCAGGACCAGCCGGCTGGTGACGAGCCCCACCAGGATGGTCACGGCCATCCGGATGTAGATGATGACGGTATTCTTGGCGATGCGGATGTCGGAGTTCGATGCCATAATGCAAAGTTAAAAAATTCCTATCTTTGCAAAAGGAAAAAAGACTCTGTTTTTGCTCGAAGGACATGCCCGCGGTCAGCGTCATCATACCGGTCTACAACGTGGAACCCTATATCGCACGCTGTGCGCGGTCGTTGTTTTCCCAGACGCTGGAGGACCTGGAGTTCATCTTCATCGACGACTGCACGCCGGACAGGTCCATGGAGGTGGTCCGGGAGGTCCTGGAGCAAGAGTTCCCCGCGCGGGAATCCCAAGTCCGGGTTTTCAGGATGCCGGTGAACGGTGGGTTGGCTAATGCCCGGATGCAGGGACTGGCCCAGGCGACGGGGGAGTACGTCATCCATTGCGACGGCGATGATGAACTGACTTCGCCCGATGCCTACCGGCTCCTGTACGAGAAGGCCTTCGCCGAACGGTTGGATATTGTCACCTGCAATTACCTGAAGGAAGATGCGTCGGGCCGTCGCGCCCTGGTCCGTGGGGAGTGCAAGGGCGTGCGCGACCTGCTCCTGGACAAGGCCCAGGGCTGCCTGGTCGTCCGGCTGATCCGCCGGACGATCCTGCAGGACGGTCTGCTGGCGCCCCGGGGGAGCATGGGCGAGGACCTGGTCCAGTCGGTACAGGCTACGTTGCGCGCTGGAGCGACCGGACATCTCGACGAGCCCTTGTACCTGTACCGGTACTGCCCGGTTTCCATCACCAAGTTGCAGGGAAAGGAGGCCGCCATCCGGCGGCACCGAGAGCTGGCGGCCAATGTCCGGATGCTGGTCGACCTGCTGGTGGGGGACTATGGCTATCGGGAGGACGCCCCCGAAATCGTCCGCTTCAAGTATTACGCCCGGCACTGCATCGAACCCTATGTGGGGGACAAGGCTTGCTATGCGATGTGGAAGGAAACCTTCCCGGAGGTGGATGCGAAGCTGCTTGCGAATCCCTGCCTTTCGCTCGAAAAGAAAGGCTGGTTCATCCTCATCCATCTGCATCTGTACGACCTGGCCAAGCGGCTGACCCGCCGGCTGGGAAAAAGGAGGGGGCAGGTATGAGACGGATTCTGATCGACAAGTCGATAAGCGATTGCGTATTGACCGTGGGAGAGCGTTATTGGGACCCGGTCCATGGCGGTATCGTCTCCGTGCTGAAGGCGTACCGGGAAAGCTTCGAGACCTTCCATTTCATCGCCTCCTCCGGCCGGCTCAACTGGGCGCACAAGCTGTGGTACGACCTGGGCGGGCTCTTCGCCCTGGGCTGGCGCCTCCTGTGGGACCGGAAAATCAGGATCGTCCATATCCATACCGCCGCCGGACGGTCCTTCGACAAGCATGCCTACTACGCCTGGCTGGCGCGGCTGATGGGCCGGAAGGTTATCCTGCACAGCCATGCATCCCGCGTCAAGGTGTGGTATGAGGGACTTTCGGAGCGCCATCAGCGGCGGGTCCGGAGGATGCTCTCCAAGCTGGACCGCCTCATCGTCCTGTCCTCGTCCTGGCGCGATTTCTTCGTGTCGATCGGCGTGTCCCCGGAGAAGGTGGACATCGTGAACAATATCACGGAACCGGCCGGCCGGGAGAAGGTCGCGCGGGAGGCGGGCGGGCCCGTACAACTGCTTTTCCTCGGCGAGATCGGTCCTCGGAAAGGCGTGTTCGACCTGCTGCAGGCGATGGCGCTCCTTCAGGGAACGGCACCCGGAAAAGCCCGGCTGGAGATTGGCGGAAACAAGAATGAGGAGGCCTTGGAAGAGGCCATCCGTTCGCAGGGACTGGCGGACTGCGTGCACTTCAACGGCTTTGTCGCCGGGGACCGGAAAAAAGAGCTGCTCAACCGGGCGGAGGTCTTTGTCCTGCCCTCGTACCACGAAGGCCTGCCGGTCAGCATCCTGGAGGCGATGAGCTATGGCTGCGCCATCATTTCCACCCCGGTGGGCGGCATTCCGGAAGTCGTCAGGGAGAACGGAATCCTGGTCCGCCCCGGGGATGTCGAGGGGATTGCGGCGGCCATCGCCCGGTGCGAGGACGAAAGCGCCTGCCGCCGGATGGGGCTTTCCAGCCTGGAAATCGTGAAGGACTACTATCCGGAGGCCGTGATGGCCCGCTTGAAACAAATCTACGAATCGCTCCTCCGGTGATTCCGGAACCAGCCTGTGACCCGTTTCACCGGGTGGTAGAGCCGCAGGTGGATGAGCGCGAACCAGCACTTTTCTTCCAGGGAGAACGCCCGCGAGGACAGGACTTTCCGGTCCACTTCGGGGAACGTCTCTTTCCAGCGTCGAAAATAGTCCGGAATATGGACCAGGGGAGTGAGGACCTCCCTGCATTTGTACTTGAAGCGGACGAGCTCGGGTTCGTCGCCCGTATAGCCGTACCGGTCTTCCAGAACGCCGATCAGAAGCCGGGCATTGTTCATCAGGGAATCCCGGCGGGCGACCCGGTCCTCCCGACTTTTCCGCCGGGTGAAGGAATTCTCCCGGGGGCAGTAGTGATACAGCGGCTGGTCCACGTGCCCGATCCGGCGGGCCTTCATCAGGGTCTGCACGGAAATCACCATGTCTTCGCCCATGTCCGCCACCGGCGCGGCGATGCCCTCGCACAAGGTCCTGCGGATCATTCGGCAGACCAGGCTCCACCGCTCCTTGCCCTCGAGCATGCGGCCTACGGAAGTGCATTCCCCCCGGACCAGCTCACGCACGCGCCCCTCCTCCTCCACGGCGATATTGCACGTGACGACATCCAGATCCTCCGCCTTCGCTTTCCCGTACAGGGCGGCGTATGCGTTGACATCGACATAATCGTCACTGTCGCAGTGGATGACATACTCGCCCCGGGCGAGGGCGATCCCTTGCATCCGGACAGCCGCCTGGCCGCTGCTGCGCGGCATCCGGTAGACGGTCACCTGTTCCTTCCGCGCCGGGAATTCCGCCAGGACCTCGCGCATCACGTCGATGGACCGGTCCGGCGAGCAGTCGTCGATGAAGAGGAACTCGATGTCGTCCAGGGTCTGCCCGAACAGCGAGCGGGCGCATCGGGCCATGTAGGGCTCGACCTGGTAGACCGGTATGATGACACTGACCGCGGGCACGGAGGAAAGATCGCAACGATGCAAAGATATGAATAATTGTCGTCTTTTTCCTATCTTTGTCTTATGCAACGCCCGCTGGTCAGTATCCTCACCCCGATGTACAATACGGAAAAGTATGTGCACCGGCTGCTGGATTCTGTCCTGGCGCAGGACTATCCCGCCATCGAGATGGTCGTCGTCGACGACGGCTCGACGGACGGTTCCCGGGCGGTGGTCGAAAGCTACGTCGGCCGTTTTGCCGCGAAGGGGTATGCGCTGCACTGTTTCCATCAGCCCAATTCCGGGCAATCGGTCGCCATCAAAAACGGGCTGCAGCGGGTGACGGGGGCGTATCTGGCCTGGCCGGACAGCGACGATTTCTACACGACGCCCGACGCCATCTCCAAGATGGTCCGGGCGCTCGAATCTTCTGCGCCGGAATTCCAGCTGGTGCGGACCCAGGTCCGGTATGTCCAGGACCCGTCCCTGGAACTGCTGCGGATCGAAGGATTGGACGCCCGGGAAGAAGAGGATCCGTCGTTGTTCGAAGACTGCCTGTTCACCCTGAACGGATTCTACCATTGCGCCGGTTCCTACCTCGTCCGGACGGCCGTGCTGAAGGACTTGACCGGTTTCGATATCTACTCGGAGAAAAACGCCGGGCAGAACTGGCAGCTTCTCGTCCCCATCCTGTACCGGTATCGGTGCAAGACCATCCTGGAACCGCTGTTCACCGTCGTAGAGCGGTCCGCTTCGCACAGCCGCGGGCAGTACAGCGGGTATGCGCGGGATGTCGTCAAGAAGGAAGCCTATCTCCGGACGCAGCGGGCGACCCTGGAAAGGATTGCGGATATCCCGGAAGATAAACGCGCCCGCTATCTGAAACAGTTGCAGGCGCTTTCCGACCGGCGCATGCTCGATATGGCCATCCATCGGAACAACCGCGCCGGCGCCCTGGAGTGGCTCCGGCGCTGCAAGGACGGGATGGACAAGGCCGAATACCGGGCCAAGAATATCTGCCTCCACCTGCCTGGCGGAACCCGCCTGCTGAATGCATACAAGGATCTCCATCATCGCCTGTATCTATTGAAGAAGTCCTTGAAGAAACGTGCGTGAACGATATGATTCACATTGAGAACCGGAATCAATGCAGCGGCTGCTCCGCCTGTGCGGACGCCTGCCCGCACCGGGCCATCCGGATGGCGCCGGACGGGATGGGTTTCCCGTACCCGGCCGTGGACCGTGACCTGTGCGTGGACTGTGGCATTTGTGACCGCGTCTGCGCCTTTCGCCCGGCCGACGGAACGGCAGGGGAGGCCTTCGCCATCCGGTTCCCGGAGTACCTGGACCGGAGCCAGAGCGGGGGGCTGGGCTATGC
>JAEEGI010014646.1_pt1 | contig 16459 bp, 13 predicted proteins | sample 8958751 | NCBI WGS metagenome assembly JAEEGI01 (sample SAMN16246545, study PRJNA631951) | gut metagenome | biome: gut microbiome; feature: rumen; material: KS-attached | host: Bos | place: Iran: Karaj | collected 2018-10
CGTCAAGGGTCAGAGCCACAAGGAAACCACCGTACTTTTTCACCAGAGGAAAGATAGCTTCCATCACTTCTTCCTTGCCGTTTACGGAATTCACCATGGCTTTTCCGTTGTAAGCCCTTAAGGCCGCTTCCATGGCAACGGGATCGCTCGTGTCAAGCTGGAGAGGAAGGGCCGTGATACCCTGCAATTCTCTCACCGTGTCACAGAGCACAGCCTTTTCATCAATTTCCGGAAGCCCGACGTTAACATCCAGAATGTCCGCCCCCGCTTCTTCCTGTTTGACGGCCTCGCTCAAAATGTAGGACATGTCTCCCGAGCGGAGCGCCTCTTTAAGTTTTTTCTTACCTGTGGGATTGATCCTTTCTCCGATCAGCACGGGACGGTTTCCGAATTCAACCACTGTGGTGTAGGACGCCACTCTTCCCTTCGTCTGCTTCAGAACCTCCATAGGCTTCATGTCTCTCGTGGCAAGCACCATCTGTTTAATGTGTTCCGGGGTGGTACCGCAGCATCCCCCCAGAAGTCTTGCCCCCTTCTTCACAGCCTGTACGGCAAAAGATGCAAACTCCTCCGGGCCCACATCGTAGACCACGCGGTCTCCATCCATTTTGGGCATACCCGCATTGGGCATGAAGATGACGGGAATGTCCGCCCCTGCATATAATTCCGGAACGATCTCCAGCATCCTGTCAGGTCCCAGGGAACAGTTGGAACCCACCGCATCCACTCCAAGAGCGTTCATTATCGTAGTCATGACGAGAGGTGAGGAACCTGTCATGGTTTTATGGGTCTCGTCGTAAACGTTACTTACAAAGATGGGTACATTTCCGCATTCCTTGGCCGCGATCACCGCAGCCTTGCTTTCAAGGGAATCGTTCATGGTTTCGATCAGGATGTATTCCGCTCCGAATTCTATGCCCAGTGAAATGGTCTCCTTAAACAGAGAAACTGCCGTTTCAAATTCCATATCTCCCAGCGGCTTTAAGAGTTTTCCCAGGGATCCCACGTCAAGACCAACATAAAGATCCTTCTGCACCATCTCTCCCTTTGCCCTTCTTCTGGCTTCCATGGCGCAGTCCATACCGGTCTGAACGATCTCTCTTAAGGAATAACGGCCATCCTTACCGTCATACTTCATTGAATTTGCACCGAAAGTGTTGGCGGCAACTCCGTTGGCTCCTGCCTCAAAGTAGGATTGTCCGAGTTCAATGATGTCTTCTCTGTGTGTAATGTTCCATGTCTCGGGAAGCTCTCCCGGTCTGATCCCTTTCTTTTGAAGCTGGGAACCGGTCGCACCGTCAAAATAAAACAGTCCTGTTTTTATCTTTTCTCTTAAATCCATAGTCGTATCCTTAGTCCTGTATGCTTATCCTGCTTTCAAGTTTCTTTAATTCCGACGATCGCGGTAACCGATTTTGTCGGACTCATAAGGAGCGAATCCGTCAGAGACAGACCGATCTTTCTGTTGGTGTCGAGAAGTGCGATCATATTCTTTTGATAATCCAGAGGAAGATCGCCGTATCCGGGAGAAAACCTTGATGTGAGCTTCCCGTACTTTTCTGCCATTTCTCTGCAGAATGTATCACAGACATGTTCGATGGCTTCCGTACCCAATGCATCGTATATGAGCTGATCCACCGGGGATTTGACTGCAGCCCGCATCCTTATCCTGTCTGCTTCCGCACCGACAGTGGCGGCCATCAGTATCACCCTTTTGCATCCCACAAGATGTCTTTTCAGATCCACGGAATCCACTTCCGGGGGATCGCTTTCCATGAAACAGACTTTTCCGTCAAAGACAGGAAGCAGGCATTTAAGTGCTTTGTCTATCCTCTCGGGCATTCCGTCTATTGCCTGTCCGTTTCTCTGTCCCATGTAATAGTTTACATTTCTGAGATTCAATTCTTCGATTTTGTACTTTCTGATCTCTATAACCTGCTGAATCATATATCCAAAATGCCTTTTAGGTTGTTCTTTATCTCTTCCGCTATGTCGGCCTTGTTCATGGTGTAGAGATGGATCGCGGTAACACCGTTTGCGATCAGATCCACGATCTGCTCCGTTGCGTAGATGATGCCTGCCTGTTTCATGGCTTCGGGATTCCCCCCGAATTTGTCTACCATGTACTTGAACTTAAGAGGCACCTGTGCTCCTGAAAGCTTCAGTGTCCTCTCCACCTGCTTTACGTTTGTGACAGGCATAATGCCCGCGACTATGGGAACATTGATCCCCGCGTCTCTCACCTTGTAAAGAAAGTTCCAGTAGATGTTGTTGTCGAAGAACATCTGTGTGGTGAGAAACTCACATCCCGCATCCACCTTCTTCTTCATGTTCTCTATATCTTTTTTCTGACTGGATGATTCCGGATGACACTCGGGATAGCAGGCTCCCCCTATGCAAAAGCCCGGGTCGAAATCCTTTATCTCTTTAACAAGCTCCGAAGCATATCTGTAATCCCAGTTTTCCAGAGCTTCACTTCCCTGGGGAAGATCTCCCCTTAAAGCCAGGATGTTCTCTATGCCCGCTGCTTTGATGGCTTCAAGCTGCTTTCTCACACCTTCTTTTGTGGAAGAAATGCATGAAAGATGAGCCAGAACAGGAATGTTAAACTTGTTTTGAAGATCCTTTGCGATGGCCACGGTGTACTCGCTGGTTCCTCCGCCTGCACCATATGTCACGCTCATGAAATCAGGTGAAAGTGCCCCCACCTTTTCCGCGGCATTTTTAATTGATTCAAATTTGTCAGCAGTTTTCGGGGGGAAAACCTCAAAGGAAAAGCTGATCTTTTCGGATCTGATCTTGTCGATTACTCTCATGGGCGTTTGCTCCTTCATTACAGTTTCATGGTTGATGATTTTTGCCTATTTTACAACACATTTAAGCAAATTAAAAGAGGCTAACGAAAAATACTTTGTCAATGTGATGTAATAAAAAGTCCAACAAAAGTCAGTCTTTATTATAAATAAATAAAATCAAGGCTCTGAACCTTGCTTTGTTCGCTAAAAAAGGTTAAAATTTGTATAATATTAGCACAATATCCCGGATACCGATCAGATACGGGATGACAAGAAAGGAAAACAGAAAAATGAGTCACTTTCAAGCACTGGTTACCACTAATGACAAATGCATTGCCTGCCACCATTGCATATCAGTATGCCCGTCCTTGCTGGCTAACAGAGTTGTTAAAAGAGACGATGACACTCAGATGATCGAGATCAATCCTGATTATTGTGTCGGATGCGGTTCATGCATCGATGCATGTAACCATGACGCACGCTCTTACGATGATGACACTCAGGAATTTCTTCAGGATCTCCGCAGAGGAGAAAACATTTCCCTCCTTATAGCCCCTGCTTTTTTTGCAAATTATCCGAAAGACGCCGGACGCATCCTGGGAGGGCTTAAGAATCTCGGAGTCAAGAGACTGGTGAGCGTGGGCTTTGGTGCAGACATCACTACCTGGGCCTACATCAAATACATTACAGAAAACAATTTCATGGGCGGCATTTCACAGCCCTGCCCGGCTATTGTTGACTATATCGAAAAGTATCTTCCTAAGCTTCTTCCGAAGCTCATGCCCGTACACTCCCCCACTCTTTGTGCGGCGGTTTATCTGAAAAAATACGAGCATTGTTCCGACAAGCTTGCTTTCCTTAGTCCCTGCATTGCAAAATCCAAGGAATTCAAAGCTCCTGAAACTCACGGACTTGTATCCTACAACGTAACCTACGATCACCTTGTTAAATATATGCGTGACAATCACCTGTACGGAAATGATGTAAAGGATGAGATCGAAGATGGAATGGGAGCCATCTATCCTATGCCCGGAGGCCTCAAGGAAAACGTGTACTGGTTCCTGGGAGAAGATGTTCTGGTAAAACAGATCGAAGGCGAAAAGCATGCCTACCAGTATTTGAGAAGCTATGCAAAGAGAGTCGCTTCAGGTAAAGAGCTTCCCGTTCTCGTCGACGCTCTGAACTGTTCTCAGGGCTGTCTCTACGGAACAGCAACGGAACCCGACATTGCAACGGGTGATGACACCTTCTTCGCTTTACAGAAGATCAGAAAAGAAAAGATCGACAGCGATAAGGATTCAGAGACGGGCAAATCAATGACTCCCGACCAAAGGCTGGCAGCACTGAACGAACAGTTTAAGGATCTTAAGCTTGAAGATTTCATCAGACAATACTCCGATAAATCCTCCTACGTACAGGAGCCGGAGCCTTCTGAAAGGGAATACGACGAGATCTTTAACACCATGATGAAGACCGAAGAGGCCGATCGCCACATAGATTGCGGTGCCTGCGGCTACAATTCCTGCAAGTCCATGGCAAGAGCCATCCACAACAAAGCAAACATCAAGGAAAACTGCATCTGGTACAACGAGAAAAAGAGTATCGCCATTTCCAAATACGTTAACAGCGATTTCCTTAAGCTCAATACTTCCATCGACAACCTTTCTTCCAACAACCGTTCGACTGCCCAGGATACGGAAGAGATCACAAAGAGCATAAACTCCATCAACGAGTTCTGTGTCAACTTTGCCAATTCCTTCAATTCCATCATGAACCTGCTGGATCAGCTTGAGAAGGATAACAAGAACATTACTGCCATTTCGGGCCGTACCACTCTCCTTGCTCTGAACGCTTCCATCGAAGCCGCAAGGGCAGGTGATGCGGGACGAGGCTTCAACGTGGTCGCTCAGAACATAAAAGAGCTTTCCTCTTCCTCGGACAAAGCGGCAAAGAGTTCTCTTGCCAACAAGGAACAGATCACGGAAGCTATCCTCAGTATGAACGAACAGGCTCAGAAGCTTGAGGCTCTCATCTCCGAAGCCAATTCGAAGATCGAGACCCTGGCTGCCAGAACCGAAGAGAACAGCGTCGTAACCGACATGGTAAATCAGCTTTGCGAAAGCATGCAGAAAAAACTTACAGAGATCTCAAATTAAAAAAATCAAGGGAACACTTTTTAAAGTGTTCCCTCTTTTTTACTCTTCTTCCGTTTCCATCTTTTCTGCCATGATCTTGGAAACCCTGTGTTCGTCGGCGTCCATGACGGTGATCTTGTAACCGTTCCATGTAAAGCTTTCACCCTTTTCAGGGAAATGTTCGAGTGTTTCGATAGCCCATCCTCCGACGGTGTCCGAAACGCACTCAAGAGCTCCGTCATCAAGTTCCAGCTCACTAAGGAAGCTGTCTATGGAAGTGTCTCCGTCAAATTCGAAACGTCCGTCTGAAGTCTCCACAACTTCATCTTCCACTTCATCGCTCTCATCCCAGATGTCTCCCACGATAGCTTCAAGGACATCCTCCATGGACACGATGCCCAGTGTTCCGCCGTATTCATCCGTAACGATCGCCAGATGCTGCTTCGCATGTCTGAATTCGTTCAGGACATTCGGAAGTTTCATTGTCTTGTACACGTACTTGGGCGGCATGATAAGGCTTCTGATATCGGGTTTCTTTCCGTCAAGGCACGCACGAAGGTATCTGTTAAGGGAAAGGGTTCCGATTATGTTGTCTATGCTTCCCTCATAAACAGGTATTCTGGTGTATGTTGAATTTGCTATTATCTCGTCGATGTTTTCTCTGTCATCTTCGATGTCAATGGCAAGCATATCCACTCTTGCCGTCATTACTTCGTAAACAGGGGTATCGCTGAAATCGATGGCCGCCTGGACCAGCTCCGAAGCATCCTCATCCAGGACCTTCTCTTCCTCTGCAGTCTCAATGATATCCGTAAGTTCGTCTATGGCAACATCATCGTCATCCTTTATCTTATCTCCTTTAAAAGGACGGGTGCAAAGCTTGACCAGTCCCACCACGGGAACGACTACAGGTTTAAGGATAATGTTGAGGTCCCTGATGGCATAGGCATACTTTAGAGCCTTCTTGTTTGCCTGTTTCTTGGACGAGATCTTGGGAATGGTCTCTCCGAAGATGATGATGAGGATCGTAAGCACCAATGTGGAGATCCATGTGGGTGCATCTTCGGGATTGCCCAGCGGATAGGCCAATTGGTATACAGAGATCACAAGCACTGTACCGATGGAGGAGCAGGCGATGTTCACCAGATTGTTTCCGATCAGTATTGTGCTCAAGGTATCGTCAAATTTTGCAACGATCTTCGCGGCTGCTTTTGCTCTCTTATCTCCATCCTCGGACAGATTGTCAAGTCTTGTTCTGTTGCAGGATGAATAGCTCATTTCCGCCCCTGAGAAGAAGCCGGAAAGAATGATGCAGATTATTATCGCGATACTATATGCAATGATCAGGATAATGTCTGTCATTGTTCATCACCTCCCTCTTCTTTCTCTTCCGAAGGAAGTAATGTGACCGTAAGGGCCGTGATCCTGTTGTGATCCATTTCGAAAACCTTGACTTCCACATCATGATAAATGAAAGCGTCTCCCACCTTCGGTATCGTGCCGAAGTTTTCGTAGGCCCACTCCGCTATGATCTTGTTCTCAAGTTCCTCGTTCTCTTCCGGGTCTTCATAATCCAGGAATTCAAAAACATCGCTTACATGAACATCGTCGTCGCAGACACATGAGTTTTCTTCAAGACGTCTGATGGGTTCCTCCACCACATCATCCTCGTCCCATATCTCTCCCACAAGTTCTTCGAGAATGTCCTCAACGGTAACTATGCCTCTGGTACCGCCGTAGCTGTCCGTAACAATCGCCATGTTTATGCATTCCTTGCTCATCTTGGCAAGGAGATCATCGATCTTCATGCTGGCATGAACGAAATAAGGAGGATCGAGAAGTGATCTGAGTTCAGCCTTTCCTCCGTCCTTCAGGTACTCCTTAATGTATTTTCGTATCTGAAGTATACCGATGATGTTGTCAACCGTTCCTTCGTAAACAGGCAGCCGGCTGTGGCGGACTTCCTTGATAGTCTTTATGATCTCCTCGGGTGTGGCTGCCACATCAAGCATACAAACATCAACTCTTGAGGTGATGATGGAATTGACCTGCACATTTCCGAAGGACAGCGCAGAAGAAATAAGGTCTCCGTGATCTTCTTCAAGGGAACCCTTTTCGGTCATATCTTCAATTATATCGTATAATTCGTCTTCGGTAACCGAGATCTCGGGCTCTTCACGGGTAAACTTCCCGGCAAATTGTCCGATCTTAGATAAAAGAAGAGCCGCAGGCTTAAGTATGGCCATAAAGAACAAAAGGGTGGGTGCCATAGCAAGTGACAGCGTCTCACTGTATTTTTTCGCAATGCTCTTGGGAAGCATTTCACCTACGAAAAAAACAGCCAGTGTGCTGACCACAGTACTTAAGGTGACCGCTCCGAGGCCCCAGATCCTGGTGACCTGGACTGTAACTATGCCCGCTGCTGAAAGATGTACAATATTGGTAAGTATCAGAATCGTAGTAATGGCGCGATCGAAATCGTCCAAAACCTTAATGACTTTTTTTGCGCGCTCGTCGCCTCTGTCGGCCCGGGCACGTATCCTTGAGGCTTTTACGGCTGCCATGGCCGTCTCCGTAACAGCAAGGACTGCTGCCGCAAAGAGAAGTAAAACAACGATAATCCAGGGCAACAGATCGTGGTTGCTCTGTACATTTGCCAAATAAATTAAATATCGACTGGCAGGATCTCCGTCCATCTGGGATTATTCACACTCCTTAAATCTGTAGATTATTTCTTTGGATTATATCAAATAATAGTTTTAAAAGCAAGGGATCATCTAATTAATGAACATGGCATCTCCAAAGGAGAAAAAGCGGTACCTTTCCTTCACTGCTTCCTCGTAAGCAGCCAGCACATGCTCTCTTCCCGCAAGGGCGGACACCAGCATGATGAGGGTAGATTCGGGAAGATGGAAGTTTGTGATAAGGCAGTCAAGGGCCTTGAATCTGTAGCCGGGATAGATGAAGATCTGTGTGTCTCCGGAGCCCGCGTGCACAATGCCCTTCTCGTCCGAAACGCTTTCTATGGTCCTGCAGCTGGTGGTACCAACGCAGATCAGCCTTCCACCCGCAGCCTTTGCATCATTTATCTTCTTTGCTTCTTCGGGAAGCACCTGATAGGTTTCCGTGTGCATATGGTGATCCAGGATGTTTTCCTCTTTTACGGGGCGGAAGGTTCCAAGCCCCACGTGAAGGGTGACTCTTGCAATGATGACTCCCATTTCTTCCAGTTCCTTAAGGAGTTCCTTGGTGAAATGCAGTCCCGCTGTGGGAGCCGCTGCGGATCCTTCGTTTTTTGCATATACTGTCTGGTAACGGTTCCTGTCCTTAAGTTCATGAGTGATGTAAGGCGGCAGGGGCATCTGACCAAGTTTATCGAGGATTTCCTCGAATATGCCCTTATAATGGAACTTCACCATTCTGTTTCCGTCTTCGAGGCATTCCACAACTTCACCCTGAAGGAGTCCGTCTCCGAAGTCGATCCTTGCGCCCTTTCTCATCTTTTTTCCGGGCTTTACGATGGTCTCCCAGACATCATCCTGCCCTCTCTTTAAAAGAAGGACCTCGATCCTGGAGCCGAACTGATTGCCGTCTCCCTTTGCATCTCCGGTCTTTGTACCGATGAGACGGGCGGGGATCACCTTTGTATCGTTGATCACAAGGCAGTCACCGGGCTTAAGGTACTGCTTTATGTCAGTAAAATGCCTGTGTTCTACCGCTCCCGTTTCTTTGTTCAGAACCAGAAGTCTTGATGCCGATCTATCCTCCAAAGGATCCTGAGCGATGAGTTCCTGGGGAAGATCAAAATAAAAATCCGATTTCTTAAGTGTTTCCGTCATAATTCTTTTAAACTTATCCTTTTATCTCTTATTTCGCTTTTATCATCAATAGCCTAAGATCACACATTCCAAAACAAAGGGCACCTTTGATCTCAGCGCTTTTGTAACAGCTTCTTTAAATTCCTCTTTGTTACGCACGCATATGCCTTCTGCACCCATAGCTTCCGCCACTTTAACAAAATCCACCTTGTCATTAAGATCCGTGCTCGAATGGCGTCCTTCGCAGAATTCATCCTGAAGTTCCTTTACAAGTCCCAGGGAATGATTGTTAAAGATGACCTCTATGACAGGTACGTTGTAGCGGGTGGCTGTGGCCAGCTCGTTCATGTTCATCCTGAAGCATCCGTCTCCCGCAAAATTGATGACAGTTTTATCCGGATTTGCAAGCTTTGCTCCGATGGCAGCACCCAAACCGTAACCCATGGTTCCGAGGCCTCCTGAAGTGAGAAGCTTCCCTGCTTCTTTAAATTTCCATTCCGTAACCGTCGTCATCTGATGCTTACCAACATCCGTAACGACAATGGCATCTCCGTTTGTCTGTCTGTAAAGTTCTCTTACGATAAACTCTGCTGTGAAATCAGATCCCTCATCCTTCTTTTCGGCTTCGGGACCGATCCAGAGCTTTCTCTCCTTTTCATTTACAAGAGGAAGAAGAGCTTTCAGAGTTTCCTTTGCATCACCGTTTAAGGAGACCGTGCACAGGATGTTCTTGTTGATCTCAGCAGGATCTATGTCTATGTGGATGATCTTTGACTTGGGCGAAAAAGCCTTAAAGTACTCTGTGGCTCTGTCCGAAAATCTTACGCCCACAGCGATCAGAAGATCGCACTCTTTAACCGCTTCTCTGGACTTTTCGGTTCCGTGGATACCGAGCATACCGATGTATTTGGGATCCTCTCCGGAAAAAGCTCCCTTTCCCATGAGCGAATCGCAGACAGGTGCATTCAGTATCTCAGCGAGGGTTTTAAGTTCCTTGGATGCTCCTGATTTAACAGCGCCTCCTCCCGCATAGATCAGAGGCTTTTTAGATGAATTTATGAGTTTCGCCGCAGCTTTCAGGTCTTTTAGAGCGAAGCGATTATACTCTCTTTCATTCGGAATTTCAAGATTTTCAAATTCCCATTCGGCAGAAATGGCATCTGTTGTGATGTCCACAAGAACAGGGCCGGGTCTTCCGGATCCCGCTATACGAAATGCTCTGCTGACAGTCTTCTCAATATCTTTTACATCCTTTACGATGAAATTGTGTTTTGTAACAGGCATAGTGATGCCGGCTATGTCAACTTCCTGAAAGGAATCCTTACCCAAAAGGGAATTCGAAACGTTTCCCGTGATGGCAACCATGGGAACGGAATCCATGTAAGCTGTGGCGATCCCCGTAACAAGATTGGTGGCTCCGGGGCCGCTGGTGGCAAGGCACACTCCCACCTTTCCCGTGCTTCTGGCATATCCGTCCGCAGCATGTGCGGCTCCCTGCTCATGAGAAGTCAGAATGTGTCTGATCTCGGGATGCCTGTACAGCGCATCGTAAATGTCAAGCACCGAACTTCCGGGATAACCGAACACGGTATCGACACCTTCTTTTATTAATGTTTTGATCAGAATTTCCGAACCTTTCATCTGCTTTCCCTTCTTTTTTGTAAGTAAATAGGCATTATATCAGAAACAGAAAAAAAATCAACCTATAACAATGAAGCTTTTTGAATTTATCTAAAAATTTAAACAATAGTTCTTCAATAAAAATGCAAAAAAGCGTTGACTTTTGGGTTTCACGGGTGTAATATATCACTCGTGTTCGAGAGACGCAAGTCCTTCAAAAAAAACACAAAATGCGCGAGTGGCTCAGTTGGTGGAGCGCGACCTTGCCAAGGTCGAGGCCGCGGGTTCGAGTCCCGTCTCGCGCTTTTTTAATTCAAAAAGGGCATCCAAATCATTGGATGCCCTTTTGAATTAATCGAGCCCAGCCAGGGCTCGAATTCGAGTTTCTCGGCTGCCGCCTCAGTCAGCGCTAAGCACATGCCACCGGCATGTAGCGCCGTCTCGCGCTCTAATTCCGTAAGGTGCTCTTATTTTTTGTGGTATGAAAAAAGCGCATTATAATAGACGGGACGACCGGTCAGGTGCACCGTAGGTGCGCGTGACATTTCCTTGTGTCCCGTCTCGCGATTAGGTTCTCGTTTCTCGGCTACCGTCTCAGTCAACGCTCAATGTTAAGCAATATCGAGCTTTTTTAAAAGAGCCTCTTTTGTGATTTTTGAAAGGCTGAGTTTTCTGCTGTCTGCCTCTTTCGCAAGCCAGGCGGGAAGAGAAATCATTCTCTTAACTGCCTTGGTATCTCTATGGTACTTATTCACATCAGTTGAAATATAAGTTGATAATGTTTCCGATGTGCATTTAATATCTTCAAGTTTTGACACCATCGGAAGCTCTTCTCCTGCTTCAAGTTTAACGGCGAGATATCCGCCCAAAGCTTCCTCCGCATTTACAAAAAGATCCTCAAGTGTGTTACCTTCGGTATAGCATCCCTTGAGATCCGGAAATTCAATCCAGAAGCCACTTTCTTCTTTATGTATTATTGCCGGATATACTTTTGTCATTATAAAGCTCCTTTCTGCCTTTCCATAATTATGCTCACTTAAGCCCGGTATCTTTTAGCAAGGCATTAAGCAATCCGGTGCTTAATGCTTTATTACCGTGAACAGGAACTATAACGGTTTCACTGTTTTTTCTCATGATATGATGGCTGCCTTCAATTCTTACGACAACCCAACCATTTTTTCTGAGCAACTTTACAAGGTCTTTCCCACTCATTTCCATTTCTGCTTTTCCCCCACATATTATATATGTTATTATATATTTTATATAATGTCAATATAAAACACGTTATAATTTGAGCGCCACAGAATTCACAAATCAAAGTCTTTCTTGCATAGTCGACCTTAAGCTTTGCTCCACAATGGCTACATGTTAAATCCACAAATTTCATTCTATCCCACCGTACGTTGCTTTAGTCACTTTTATTTTATCAAACGTCTTTCCTTTAAAGCTTATCATATTTTGCGGAGCTTCCTTTAGCTTTCTCCACAGGATATTTTTTCTCGTTCTTCTCCATCTTCATGTTGACGATCTCATCTTCATCCAGCCCAAGCTTATCCAGCAGATTTCTGGTGTACACCATTACATCCGCCAGTTCTTCCTTCACGTGCTGAGGGTCATAATCCGTTCCGCTCCACTGAAAGCATTCCAGAAGTTCCGCTGCCTCTATCACAATAGATTTTGCCAGATTCTCCGGGGAATGGAACTGATCCCAGTCACGATCCTCAGTAAATTTTCTTATCCTGTCAATTGTTTCCTGTCTCATGTTTTTGTCCTTCCAATCTAGTTTTTAAATATGTTGCTAATGCCAGGTCAGTACAATAGATGTAACAGCCTTTCATTCCTCTGGTAAGCAAAGTCCTATAGGTGTTTTTGATTATCTCGTCCGCACGTCTTTTGGCCTCTTCCGGAGATTCCTTGTACATTTTCTTTAAACCTTTGATTGACTGATCTGTGTTCGCCCTCTTAGTAAAATCAGTGATTACATGCCCATCCTCGTATCTGATGTCATCTCCCATTATCACACCGACATAATCAAACTCAAGTCCCTGAGAAGTGTGGATGCAGCCCGCTTCATTAACAGAAGTCTCGCTAATAGCAAAGGGTTCCCCATTTCCAAGGTTCCAGCTCATTTCAAAATCTCCTATCTTAATGTCATGATAGTTCGGATCGTTTTTACCTTCCTTGTTCCACTCCCAACAGTATCCTGCCAGGATCCTAGCACGATTGGCAAGAACATTCCGTTCCATCACTAAATGTCGTACTTCGCCCGGAGTGTTGCAAATTCGTATGTCGTAATCTATGCCTTCAAGGTCATAGTTAGCAGTCTCACGTATCTCAAGCACGTGATCCAACCATGCAAGATAGCCGTCAGAACCGTTGCATCTGAACTGAGATGCCAATTCCAGATAGGTCAGTTCGGAGCCTTCCGACTTCGCCCATTTTTCGATCTCCTCCACACTGCCTATGTCGTCCATTGTCACTCTTTGGCTTTCATCAATGAAAAAGACGCTGCAGAAAGCAGAATGAATTATCTCCTTGATCTGGTTTTCCCCGAGGTTATGAAACATTCCGGACTTTTCATTTAGGCGATGAGCCTCATCACAGAGCAGGGTGTGGATCATATTGTTTTTGATCTCGGTGTATTGTCCGGAGCCCTTGAACATATTGTCAACGCTGCTCTTCTTAAACTGCCCTTTTAATTTCTTCAGGTAAACCTCTCTGGGAGCGCTGTTTTTAGAAACGTATTGGACCAGTTGATCTCTCTGTGTGAGTTCTGCCAAAAGATTGATCGCAATAACCGTTTTACCCGTTCCCGGGCCGCCCTTAACCACGATGGTACGCTTTTTCATATCCTTCTGACATTTCATCGAAAGCCGAAGTATTTCCTCATATGCGACCTTTTGTTCATCTATCATGATGAATTCACGATTGCCCTTGAGCATAGATGCTATGGTATTCTGAAGGCTTTTTGACGGTCTGATCCTGCCATTATCGATCCTGTACAGCAGTTCCTCCCTGTCGCCTTTACGGACCATCTTCTTTATAAAAGCCCTTAATTCCGCTACCTCTCCTTTTGTAAATGCAGGAGCCTCATCAAGATAGTCTTTATATTGTTTCGCATCCAACGGATCCTCAGAATGTCTTATATAATTGTGCAAGCATGCGCAGGGAGCCAGCGCGATGCCGCCATCCTGAACCTCTTGATTGTAATCTTTTATCAACTGCGCATATGACCACGCTTGATAAGAGGGGTGTACCACCCTGTGGATCCCTCCTCCCACAAATGTCTCAACCAAAGCGTCAGTCCCCTGCACTTCCGTAAGTGTCTCCCACTGCTTGAGTTCCACTATTACAACGCCCGGATCATTCTTCTCGTCATATCCTGAGATCATAAAATCTACTCTCTTGGATGTCTGAGGTATATTAAATTCAATGGCAATACCCGCATCCGCAGGGATCTCCTTGTCATTAAGTACCTTATACATATAATTTAAGGAATTTTCCCAAGAATTAAATTCTGCCTTGGGCGTGTGCTTACCAAGTTTCTTAAGGATGTTTTCCTCTATCTCGATAGCTATTGAATCGTTCTCGCAGCTTGTAAGAAAATCCGTTTTAACACCGTTGTAAACTATCATTTCGCACCCTCTTCTTTCATAAATCTATCTGATATTTTAACTGTTTCCAACTATGACTGCAATACAAAAAAATGGACCACTTTTGCGGTGTGATCCGATTACTAATCATCAAAACATCTGTTCCTCAATAACCTTCATCTGTTTTTATTGCCTCATTCTATCATGTCGTGTCCTCGTTGTCGTCCTCTTTGGACTTAATTACATTATGTGTCGGTTTTCTTGTCATGTGATCATCCTCCCTTCTCAATGGTAACACATTTTCATTTATACCCTCATCAATCAAAATTGAATTAAAATGAAGTGATATTTTCAAATCTTTTCTTCCACATTCTCCATACGGTACCTTCTTTCAAGGTTGAAATATACGGAAATTGTATATGATTCCAAGGATGATTGTCAATTATTTTCAGAAAACTTTAATAGATCATCCGCAGCCGTCGTCTGGTCTTATAAATTACTTGCAAACTGATTCTTTTTATATGACCAGTTTTATTATATGCTTTCGTCATTCAAAAGACAACGCGTGTCTGAGATCAATATTACCTATTTAAGTTTTCGAAAGGAAAGGCTGCAATTCCATGAGTGACGAGATCTTTAGTTTAGAGGAGAACATAAACAGGGTTCAAAGTGCGATAAAAGCCGCATGTGAAAGATCGGGGCGTGATCCGAAGAACGTGACTCTGATCGCCGTGAGCAAGCTGAAGCCCTTTTCGGACATATCAAAAGCCTATGCCTCAGGCTTGACCGACTTCGGAGAGAATTACGTTCAGGAACTGACGGACAAGATTGAACAAAACAGTGCGCAAGACACACCAATGCCCATAAAGTGGCACATGATTGGACATCTGCAAAAAAACAAAGTCAAGTACCTCATGGGACGCACCGAGCTGATCCATTCAGTGGATTCTGTGTCCCTCGCCGGGCAGATTGAGAAGGAAGCCGCAAAAAGAGGGCTCACAGTACGCATCCTTCTGGAAGTCAATGTGGCACGTGAAGAGAGCAAATGGGGCTTTGATCCCGATGATCTGCCGCAGGCGGCAGCAGACATTGCCGAACTCCCTCACATAAAGGTCCTTGGCCTAATGACTTCCGCACCTTTCACAGAAGATCCCGAAACAAACAGGAAGCACTTCCGTGCCCTGAACGCCCTGGCTCAGGAACTGAGATCAAAAAACCTGATCGCAGCATCGGATCCGGATCATCATCTTCCGGTCCTTTCCATGGGGATGACAGCAGATTACGAAGTCGCTGTTGAAGAAGGTGCCACAATGGTCCGCGTAGGAACGGCCATTTTCGGAAAGAGAGATTATACAGACGGAGGAAAGAATACATGAAAAGAATACTCACAATACAGGATATCTCCTGCTTTGGGAAATGCTCACTGACAGTGGCACTCCCGCTTTTATCATCCATGGGAGTAGAAACGGTGATCCTGCCGACGGCAGTTCTCAGCACCCACACGTTATTTAAGGGTTTCACCTGCAAAGATCTGTCCGATCAGCTTACCCCCATCACCGAGCATTGGAAAAAGGAGGGCATCACCTTCGATGCGATCTACACAGGCTACCTGGGGACCGAAGAAGAAATAGACGCCGTCATCAACATAATAAAATCCTTCAGAAACGAGAACACACTTGTTTTTGTGGATCCGGCAATGGGAGACAACGGCAGGCTCTACCCTGCCTTTAACGAGCATTATGCAAAGAAAAATGCGGACCTCTGCGCCGTTGCGGACATTGCCGATCCCAACATCACAGAAGCCGCTTATCTCACCGGTCTCCCCTATAAAGAAGTTTATACGGAGGGCTATGTCAAAGAGCTTTTGCTTGCGCTTTCCGCCATCGGCACGAAAACTCCCATTCTTACGGGTGTCTCCCTTTCCGAGGGAAAGACCGGTGCCATGGGCTATGACTCTGTCACGAAAAAATTCTTCCATTATCAAAATGACAGGATCCCTGCCTCCTTTCACGGCACAGGTGACATTTTTTCCTCAGTGCTTGCAGGATCTTTCGTTTTGGGAGCAGACAGAACCGATGCCCTGAAACTTGCCGCTGACTACACCGCGCATACTATCGCCGAAACCCTTAAAAATCCGGAAGATCCATGGTATGGTGTGGATTTTGAAGCAACGATCCCCGAATTGGTCGATTCGTTAAAGAAGCTTGTTCCATCAGCTTCCCGTTAATCTGGAGTCGATGGGGACGTTTCATTTTGACTTATTATGCCCACTCGCATCCTATATGATACCATAACCCCGTCCCCACCGGCTCATCATTGCTTTTTTATAAAAGGACGTGGTCTTGAGCCACGTCCTTAGTCATTTAATCCTGTTACTTATGGTCTTGCAGGCTGCATCTTGGCAAGCTCTTTTATCTTTTCTACGGAGAGTCCAATGGCATCTGCTATTTCATCAAATGAAAGTTTCCCGAGTTTCAAAAGATTAAGAGCATTTTCTA
>JAEEGI010014647.1_pt1 | contig 16458 bp, 13 predicted proteins | sample 8958751 | NCBI WGS metagenome assembly JAEEGI01 (sample SAMN16246545, study PRJNA631951) | gut metagenome | biome: gut microbiome; feature: rumen; material: KS-attached | host: Bos | place: Iran: Karaj | collected 2018-10
AAGGTTGATAACAACCAGCACCTCTGTGAATAAAGATGTATCATGAGCTTTCCAGCGGGATCCCTTGTTGTCGATCGGGAAATAATCAGTAATCACATGCTCATATAAAGCGTTGATTACTTTTATATTACTTTGAGAAGTAGTCTTCTCTTTAAAAGTTAAGGTATAAGCCTTTCTATCATGGTAAATATTTACAACTGTATCGCCCTTATCTCTGATTGTTGTAGCCGGTTCACCGGTATTTCCTTTTACTATCTCATATCTGGGATTTTCGAAGCCGGTTCCCAAAGCTGTAAGGTAACCACTCAGCATTTCAGGAGTTATTGTTGCATCTGTAGGGCCGGTGCAGTTATGGCTTTCAACAAAATCATAAGTCTTAGGAGTTGCATTAACGGCATCAGAAGCTTTCTGTTTCCAAATAACTACTGTATAAGGATTATTCTGCTTCTTGGTCCACTTTGCAAAAAGGTTAACATCATGGTCGATTGATTCATTCCATTTAAATGCACTTGCATCACCACATCCGGGATCTGTGTACCATCCGCCGAAATCATATCCTCTTCTGGTAGGGTCTTCCGGTTTTACATCTGCCGGGATCTGATTTTGAAGTACATATACAGGTGATGTATAGGTTGCTCCACCGCCTGTTGCATCATCATTTGCGTCAAAATTGAGCCAATGAGCTGTATTTATAACCGCATATACTGTGTCGTTATTTTTGGCATTAACTTCTGTTACTATTCGTCTGTTATCGGGAAGTGTTGTATCAATTCTTGTATCTTCTTCTGTTGTCCATCCAATGAATGCCTGGGTCTCGCCCTTTGGAGTAACAGAAACTCCTGAGGTGGAGATGATAGGCTCTTCATCTCCTTCAACTATTTTTTCCTTAACCTGAACGATTTCACCGCTGGGGCCGATAAAGGTCAGGTAGTAGGTTGTCTGTATACGGGCATCAACATTGATGATGTCACCTGCTGTAACGCTTACTATCTCGCCATAGGGAGGCTTGTTGTTAGTGCCGCGGATGAACCATCCATGGAATACCTGTGTCTTGGAAAGATCAGGAATAGGAGGTTCTGATAAGGTATCACCCTTTTTAACTATCTGGGTATGTTTAAGTTCTTCACCTACGTAGAAGTTATAGGTTGCTGTTGCGTGGTACTCATCCTCCTCATCATTAGAGGAGTTGCCCTCGCCTACAACGATATATATTGAAAATGAACCGGTTTCGAAGGATGCACCGTCTGCACAGGCATCTGCGATCTTTTCAACTGATCCGTCGTCATCCTTGTGGACTACGCTGAAGCTGTCGCCGTCAAGGGATGATGAAAGGGAGATGTTTACGTGAACCGCTGCTGCATTGGCGGGTTCGATCTCCTGCTCTTCATATCTGAAGGAGATGTCAACACCGATGGCCTCTGTTACGTTTTCGCCAAGGGCTTCCACTGCTGCGTCAAGAGCTTCGCCTGCGGAGATGGCTGATACTACCATCTCTGTGCCTTCGGGGAAAGCTCCTTCGTCTGCATGTACGCTTACGTTCATGCCGCCTGCGCTGCCGTAGAAATCAGCTGCGGGCATCTGGATCTCATCTTCCTTTTTCTCTTTATCTTTTTTCTCTTCTTTTTCTTCATCTATTTCATCGGATGCTGAGCTGGAAGCTGATGCTGCTGCGTCTTCATCATCTTCTATGGACGCGCCGGAGCTGGCCTCTGCTGCGCCTTCTGTATTCTCTTCATCGGTTGAAGAAGCTGTTCCTGCCTCGTCTTCGGCTTCCTCTGAAGGAGGTGCTGCCTCTTCTCCTGCGCCTTCGCCGCTTTCATCTGAAGGCTGTTCGGGATTCTCTGCGGGGGCTTCGGGAGTTTCAGGCTCTTCCGGAGTCTTTGGAGTTTCAGGTGTTTCTGGAGCTTCAGGCTGCTCCGGCTGGGGATCTTCCTGAGGTTCCTCGGGCTGAGGCTCTTCTGCGGGTTCTTCAGGCTGACCTTCGTCATAATTTTCTTCGCCGCCTTCTGATCCTTCGTCATAGCTCTCTTCGGGAGCACTGTTATTTTCTTCCTCATAATTTTCCTGAGGGGCTTCTGCTGCGGGCTCCTGGGTCTCTTCCTGGTTTTCGGTTACTTCCTGCGCATAGTCTTCATCTGCAGCTATTGACGTAAAACTAGAATAATCATGTCCGAATATTGACATCACAAGCGCGAATGAAAGAAGATATGCAAGTGTTCTGTTGAATTTTCTTAACATGAGCATTTCCTCCTCACAAGGTTTGCTTTGTTAACAGTTACAGATTTTTAACCGGTTATTTTGCTTTCTAAGCTTATGCTGTTACCTCGTTGTCGTCCCCCTGCTCCTCCGCTATTAAGTTTTGTTGGTTTAACGCATCTTCCATCAGTCTGATAAGTTCAAGGCCGCTTCTGAATTTCTGCTGTTCGTTTTCATCTGCCCATATGATTTTCCCCTGCCAGGTACCATCCTTGGTTTCCCTGAGCTTTACTATGAAGGTGCCTTTCTTACTGGTTTCAAATGGAATACAGCTTTTTTTCAATTCTCTTCCCATAGGCAATTTCCTTTCATGTGTTTATGATATAAAAATTGCAATCATGAAAAACATCATAAGATACAAAAATAGTGTTGGTTTATGATTAAAGAAAAATGAACTTCCTAACCAATCCATAAAGCAAACGTTTTCGATGTTTTCCCGAAATGTGTTGGCTCTCCCGGAGCGGGGGATTCATAGCAGTACCTGATATGATGGACGGTGGGAATGGGCGATAGCGCAAGCTTTGTTTAAGAATGGGTCAACTTTTTAAAGCCAGTGACAATGTGGCCATGGACGCCCTTTGCTCCCCCGTGAGGAAACCCAGTGGAAGGGACATGTATATTCAGCCAACTCACAGGGCAAAACTGCCGAAAGGGCAGGGGCTTGCAGTAAGAAAAATTTCGTCTTGATAACGCTGAGGCGAATTTATGAGTGCCACAGAAATTCAGCCAGGATACTTCTCTGAACTACGTGAAAGTATCCTGGCTGAACTTTATGTGGTGCCATAAATTCCCGATGGGTTATGACGAAATTTTTCTTGCTGCAAGCCCCTCACCCTTTCGGCAGTTTTGCCCGTCCGGGAGGACTCAAATATACATGTTTTCGGCCAGCTCCTCGCGGGGGAGGAAGGGGGCGAGATCTTCCAGGGGCGGGCTGGTGAGGGAGCCGTCGGGTTCCCGGCGGGCTGAACTCTTAGGTGCCCAGACCTGGGTGGTATCGGTGAAGACTTCACAGAATACAGGAGCATCGGTCCTAAGGGCTTCTGTAAGCTTGCCTTCAAGGTCGTCACCGGTGTGGATGGCGATGTAGGGATATCCGAAGGCATCGGCAATCTTTCTGAAGGACGGGAATGCCAGATCCTCACTCTCAGGGCCGATTCCCACTTTTGAATACTCACTGAAAAGGTTGTTCTGTGTAAGTCTTATGGAATGATATCCGTCATTGTTAATAAGGAAGATCTTAACAGGGAGCTTGTTGGTAATGATGGTCTGAAGCTCCTGAAGATTCATCATTATACTGCCATCTCCCTCAAGGCAGATGGTCTCTTTATCTCCCGCGGCTTTGCAAAGTCCGATGGCTGCAGGAAGTCCGTAGCCCATGCTGGCGACGGCGTTGTTTATGATAAATCTGCTGCCCTCTTTGACGCACCAGCTCTGGTGTCCCGCAACGCAGCAGGCACCGTTACTTACAGCGCAAAGGCTGGCCTCGGGAAGTTTCTCCGAAAGTTCTCTGATGAAACCGTATACGTTGACAGGTTCCTTCCCGGTAAAGCGCTGAGAATCGGAAACCACAGGGTACTTTTCTTTCCATCTGATGCACTGGTCTCTCCAGGAATCATCGGCAAATATATATTTTGCACCGGTATCGGAGAGTTCATCGGCGCAGAGAATCTCCATTTTTTCCAAAAATTCTTTTACATCGGCGCAGATCTTTTTATCCACGTGAAGGGTGTGCTTGTCCATCTCGGCGGGGTCGATGTCCACCATGATGACCTTGGCTGCTCTTGCCCAGGTGCTCCAGTTGTAACCCACCTGTCTGATGGAGAGCCTGCTTCCAAGAACCAGCAAAAGATCTGAGTTCTGGATCGCGAAGTTCCCGGCTCTGTCACCCATATTGCCGCCTCGGCCGCAATACAGAGGATGGTCGTCCTCAATCAGATCAATGGAATTCCAATAGGTACAAACGGGAACGCCAAGCATATCCACAACTTTTCTGAAAAGGTCAAAGCCACCGGAGATGCGGACTCCGCCTCCTGCGTAGATCACCGGCCTCTCAGCCTTTTTTATCTCCTCAAAAACATCAAGAGCCGCAGCCCCGAGATTCAGGGTCACCTCATGACCTTCCTCAGGCACAAACCCTCTAAGACTATCAGGGTCCACCTCTGCAGCCTGGAAATTAACAGGAACGTCGATCCAGACAGGACCTGGTCTTCCGGTGTTCATCAGGTGCCAGGCCTTCTCCATATGGTATCTGATGTCGGAAGGGTCCTCCAGCATCACCGCGTATTTACAGATGTTGCCGGTCATCTTTGTAATGTCATACTCCTGATCTCCCAGGGATCTAAGGGTATGATCGGTGCTTCCTGTCATTTTTTCCCAATAGCGGACAGTGGTGTCGTATCTGACCTGACCGCTCACCACGAACATGGGCAGGGAATCAAGCCAGCCCCCCAGGACTCCGGTAATGGCGTTGGTTCCGCCGGGGCCGGAAGTTACGTTGAGCACAGCCACTTTTCCCTGATACCTCGAGTAGCTCTCCGCCGCAATGGCAGCTCCCTGCTCGTGATGGAAGTGGGTGCACTTAAGACCCTCCTTGTGTCCAAAGGAATTATTCAAATACATAGCGCCACCGCCTACTACCATGAAGCAGTCGGTGACGCCCTTTTTTACCAAAAAATCAGCAATATAATCCGAAACTCTCATAATCTCTTACCATTTAATCCAGGGTGCGCGCCCTGTGTCTATCAGCTCGGAGAGCTCATCACGCTCTCTCGCGGTATCCATGCACTTCCAGAAGCCGTCGTATTTGTAGGCTGCCATCTGGCCGTCGCGAACCAGGTCGTGCATAGGCTCTTTTTCAAAAAAGGTTCCGTCGCCCTCGATGTAATCGAAGACTCCCGGCTCAAGAACCATGTAGCCGCCGTTTATTCTGGCACCGTCAATGCTGGCCTTTTCCCTGAAGTCGCGAACCACGGAGTTGTCCTCCTTGTCTATGTCAAAAACACCGAAGCGCTGGCCCGCAAGGATAGCGGTCACAGTGGCGAGCTTGCCGTGGGACTTATGGAACTTAAGAAGCTCGTTCATGTCCAGGTCGCAGACGCCGTCGCCGTAGGTCATAAAGAAGGTCTCATTGCCAACGTGCTCTTTTATCCTCTTGATACGACCGCCGGTCATGGTGCTGTAGCCGGTGTCCACCACAGTGACCTTCCAGGGCTCCGCCTTCTGGGAGTGGTACTCGATCTTGCCGCTGTCGGTGAAATCAAAGGTGACATCGCAGTTATGAAGATAATAGTTGGCGAAATACTCCTTGATGACCTCCTGCTTGTAGCCTGCGCAGATGATGAACTCGTTGAAGCCACAGTAGGAGTACTCCTTCATGATATGCCAAAGTATGGGTTTGCCGCCGATCTCGATCATTGGCTTGGGGCGAAGATGGCTCTCCTCGCTGATCCTGGTGCCAAAGCCGCCGGCTAAGATTACAACTTTCATTTTGTTTTCCTTCTACTATTATAAAAAGTTATATTATATCTAAAAGTATAGTTCCTATTAATTATACTTAATGCGTTTGTTCATCGCAAATACAGGTTGACTACCATCCTTTTACAACCTACAATTAACACATAAATATATTTATGAGGTTGTTATATGTCAGAGCTGCAAGAATACCTTAGAGAAACAAAATTGAATCTATTAAGGAAGCAAAAGTCTCTCCAGGAAAGTATTGAGAAATGCGCTCTTCCCGGGTATATCACGGTGAAAAACATTCGCGGGAAGGAGACTTCCTATCTTCAATTCCGGGACAATTTCTACAAGATTGTTTCTGTACATTTATCCCGTGAGAAGCTTATCTTTTGCCAAAATGCCTTCAATGAAAAAAAACGTCTCGAAGATGCCTTGACGGAAATTGACCACGATCTGCATCTTCTCAGTCTTGTTGATGTATCGGATGATCCTTCCCTACGCTCATCAGCCACCTCAGGCTATGGCCGGCTTCTTGATAACGCTGTAGGAATAAGCCCAAGGCATAAGTATCTTTTTTACCTGACCCCCAAGGATGCTCCAGGAGAGTATGATATTCACTATTTTGCCAAGAAGCAGCTTCTGACAACTTCAATGATATTTGTTAATGAAGGGGCCCGGGACCGGATCCGGGATTATATCACCTCCGCAGCCTGCATCGTTGATGAGGTTTCCGCAGATGTTATTGAAAAAGAAATCCCTCTTTCCGGACAATACCGCACCGGAAGCGGAATTCTGTTTAAATATTCACCTGATAAAAGCGGGTTCTCTCTTAGTTTTGTTTATAAGAAAAAGAAATACGAAATTGAATATGAGCCCTACACCACTTACTCCGGCAGTATCAGCCGAATTGAGCTGGCAAGAATGGGTTTTTTTATAGAAAGTCATATAAGAATAAATGCTTTCGCAGAAGGAATTAAGGAATACTATGATAGAAAACAGAATGTTTCTGCTGAAACATAAAAATCATGATGTAGCAATTCTTCAGCTCAGCCCCGAGGGGGATATAGAGAACTTCGAGGTTATCAGCCCCGCACGTATGCCATTCCTTGGCTCAGGAGACAAGAAGCACCTACACATCTGGTGGAAAAACCGCGCCATTCCTGAGGGAAGGGAAAGGCTTATTGAATTACTAAAAAAATACGATTGCAAATCCCCCGGCGAATTTCTAATGAAGAATCTCGGTCTTAGCCTTACGGATGCATACTGGCTCTCCCCTGCGGAGATGGACCTGTCCTGGGATGAGGTTAATCTTTTTTCCCATGGTAATAAGACTCTTCATTTCCATTCCGGTGATGGCAGAGTTCATTATTCCAATCAGAGAGATGCTTCTCTTGGGGGCAATCTTGAAAAGTTTTCCGTACATGAAAATGGTCTGTGGTACCTGACAAAATACAGTGATTCCAAGCATAAAGACGGTCTTCAGAATGTGAATGAGGGCTTTGCTTCTATGGTTCATGGCATGCAGGGTTTTAAGGAGTTCGCGTCATACGACATCAGCTGCGATGACCGGGGCCAGAGCATCTGCAAATGCAGCTACTTCACCGGGGAAAATATTGAACTTATCCCGGCCTTTGAAGTCACAGGCGGATATGATCCTTTTTCTGATTATGATGGAAAAACTGAACTGGAAAAGTTCATAGATATTTGCACTTGTTACGGTCTTGAAAGGGAATATGTCCAGAGCTTTATTGACTATATGCTCATGACCGATTTTGTGATAACCAATTCCGACAGGCACTGGTATAATTTCGGTATCCTTAGAGATGCGGAAACACTGCGCTTTATCAGCATGGCGCCGCTCTATGATAATGGCAACTCCATGTTTTACGATATGTACTCCGTCATGAACAGAGCTTCTCTTCTAAGGCTTGAGGATAATGGGATCATCAGACAGGAAGCAGAAAGACTGGAACTGATTAAGGATAGGAATCTAGTGAATTTCTCGAAGCTCCCTTCTCCTTCCACGGCAAAAGAGTTCTATCTTTCCCATGGTATAGATCCGGACAGAGTTAAGATCATCACTGAATCCTACAGTAATAAGCTGGATCTCTTCATGGAATTCCAGCATGGATTCAAGATAGATTATAATACCGAGATGTATGATTACATCTCAGAAGTGCCTGTTATCAGGCAGAAATTCAATGATAAGTTCTTCAGAGAACGGCCGGACATGCAAAGGCTTCGAAAGTAACGAGATGAGTATTACTACAGTTCTATCATTATCTTTATATATTCCTCGGACTTGCGCTTCATGATGTCCAGGCCGGTGGGGATTTCGGCGAGGGTAAGTCTGTGGGTGATTAGGTCTGCAGGGGCAAAAGATATCTCAGAAGTCCCGGACTTCCAGGCGCAGAGGCGCTCCAGGACGTACTTCCAGTCGTCGGTGCAGGAAGTGCCCTCTTCTCCAAGGTAGGAGGAGTTCCAGGTGCCGGTGAGGTCTATCTGATTGCGGAGGATCCTCCAATAGGTGTCCTTGGTCAGGGTCATGTCTGCAGCGGGATTACCCACCAGGACAACTTTGCCCATGGGTGCGGTGCATTTGACGGCCTGCTCGTAGTTCTCAGGTCTTCCCACAGCTTCGAAATAAACATCGGCTCCCTGGCCATCCGTATTATCCATGATAAATCTCGCGGGATCTCCGTATCTCACATCGCAGATATGGTCCTCGGGAAAGCCCATATTTATGAGCTTACTCTTTTGAATATCCTTATTTACCACAAACCAAAGATTGTCGTAACCCGCATCGCTTATGAACATGGCAAGAAAAAGCCCGATGGTCCCAAGGCCGCAGATGACTATGTTATCTTTTTTATCAATGTAAAAACGTCTCATGGCGTGGACCGCAACGGACATGGGTTCCAGCATAGCCGCCTCTTCAAAGCTTATCTCATCGGGAAGCTCCACCAGATTCCACAGGGGAACGCTGACATATTCCGCAAAACCGCCATCCCTGCGGGAACCCAGATAGTCATAGCTCTTGCACATCTCGTAGTGCTTATCAAGGCACTGGGGGCAGGACTTGCAGGGAATAAGGGGGAAAATGCCCACTCTTTTACCCTCAAGGGAGGGCCTATCGGGGCAGCTTACTACCATGCCTGCAAATTCATGTCCCGGAATCAGGGGCATATTGTGGGCTCCGGTCTTGTAGATTCTTGGTACATCCGATCCGCAGATGCCGCAGGCCGCAACCTTAACAAGCGCCTCCCCGGGTCTTGGAGATGGCGCCTCCATTTCAACGTATTTGAGATTATCGATTCCGTATAGGATCTGAGCCTTCATGTGCATAGATTAGCTCCTGTTTAGCTCATTATTTCCATTGCTCTTGCCAGGTCTTCCCTGGTGGTAACCTTGAAGTTCCTCTGATCTCCGGGGATCATGGCAATGTCCATGCCTGCCATGATTGCAGCCTCTGTGGAGCCCTTGATCATAAGGATCTTGTCGGGCAAAAGGGCTTTATTGGCCTCGTAGTATTTTTTATATCTGAAGGTCTCGGGAGCCTGTCCTGCAAAGATGCAGCTTCTGTTCATGAGCTCCTGGACACTTTTACCATTTCTTGAAAAATAGACGGTGTCGTTCATGGGAAGCACCGGCATGGCGCCGTCGTGTTCGAAGGCCGCCTCTATGCACTCATCGATAAGGGAGGGCCTGCAAAAGGGTCTTGCTCCGTCCTGGATGATGACCAGGTCGCAGCTGTCGGAAAGCCCCATGTCCTCTATAGCCTTAAGGCCGCTGTATATGGAAAGCTGCCTGTTCTCGCCGGGGTCTGCAAAGCCAAGGAGCTTGTCACAGTTCTCCTCATCTTCTACTGCACCTTCTATAAGGTCTCTGAAGGATTCATCAGCCACAATTATGATGTCGTCCACATAGCCGGAAGCAGCCAGGGTCTGAAAGCTGTGCATAAGCATCATTTTGCCGCTCAGCTCAACGAACTGCTTTGGCAGGTCGATGCCGACTCTTTTACCTGTGCCTCCCGCAAGAAGTATGCCGATGTTCATAGGTTCTCCTTCCTTTTATGATTAGTAGCAGCCGGTGGCGTTGGGCTTCTCATTTCTGAGGTAATCAAAATTGAGCTCTTTTACCGAGCTGATAATGGTCTTGTAATCTGTTCTTTTCCCGAATAGAAGTGTGGTTCCAAGAACGAAGCCGTCGATACCCTTGGGGGCATACTCCTTCATTCTCTCCGCTCCGCAGGCGCCGTCCCAGTATAGGCCAAACCCCATCTCCTTGCGAAGCACAAGGAGCTTGTCGATTTTCTCTCCAACGTAGGGAAGAAACAGCTGACTGGCGTTACCGGGGTTAACGGCCATGACAAGAACCCTGTCAACGATGCGAAGGAGCTCTCTTACAGTCTCAACGCTGGTTCCGGGGTTGATGGCGATTCCTGGGTGCATGCCGTAGTCAATGATTTTGGTGATGGTGGCGGCGGGATGATACTCTGCCTCGGGATGGATGTAGACAGTGTCCCCATGGCGGAGCTTTTTAAGGAACAGCTCGATGTTGTTCCTGGGGTGCTCTATCATGAGGTGAACATCCAGGGGCTTTCTGGTGGCCTTGGCGATGTACTCCAGGTCGTTCAGAGACATGGCGAAGTTGTTCACATAGCGGCCGTCCATGATATCGATGTGAAAAGAGTCAATTCCGGCATCTTCAAGAGCACGGACCTCCTCATTCAGGATTCCGTAGTCAGCGCACATCATAGAAGCGGTTAGGGTGAAGTTGTATGCCATGTCAGCCTCCCGGCAATGTATTGCCGCACGAATATTTATTGTCGTATTTAAGTATATTTTACCACAAAATATGGGCCACTTAAATTGAAGCCGAGTTTTTAAGGAAGTCTTCCACGTTTCGGTAATCTACTCCGTATGAAATGCAGTTTTCTCCGCGATAGAGAACGTTTTTTGAAGTAATGGTGCCGTACATGTGCTCTACCTGAGCGCACTTCTCCTTATCAAGAAGGTGCTTGCATTGCTCTTTGGCAGGCTTGTCTGTGTGCTTGATCTTATAAATCCCGGTTTCCAATCTGTCCTGATCAAATATGACCATATCAAACTCACCTATGGCAAATTCCAGCTTAAAGGCGCGGCAATTCCTGGGAAGTGATTTCATAGTCTCAAGAAGGACAATTTCCTCCAACATTCTGCCACGAACTTCCTCAAGGATCCTGTCACAGATGGCAGCTCTTTCTCGGGCAGGATAACTCATAAAATATTCATCCTTCATTAAAGAATGCACCAGTGCCTGAGCCTGGCAATAACGCATGCCGGGCTGCGTGAAGATGATGTGCTCTACAGGTTTGTCAGCACCAATTGTCTCTACAGGGCAGTTCACAATCAGATCAAGCAGGTACAGGTACTCTTTTATCTCATTAACATGATCTGTGGTGAGCTTGATATTGCGCTCATCGGTATTTCTGATATCCAATATGTGCCTTAATCTGTCCACTACTTCCTGGGTGTTAATTCCATCTAATGAACTATCTAATCCCATGGATGCCTTTTTCTTACGGTCAAGCTGTCTGGCAGAGCCAAGGTCATGGGATTCAAAATCCCGCTCCAGGACAGACAATACAAATCGGTGGTTCATATCTTCGATAACACGATTGATGGCACTTGTAAGTTCATCGGCCTCATACAGATCAATCAGATGTCTGAATCGGCCACCGCTCTTGTAATGCAAAAGACTATGCTGAATATTCCTCGCAATGGCTGTGTCCACATATCTTCTGGCAGATTCGTCATCCCTAAAGCATGCCCCCAGGTCCATAAGGTCCGCATCATCAAAATCCGTCTCCGGAGCACTGAAGGTGCCACCATATCTGATATATTCGTCGATGTCACATATTCCCAGCACCCTTGAGTACTCACTAAATGAAATGTAGGTGGTATGTATAGTCAGGGCTCTGTCATAGAGTTCATCATCCGTGGAAAGAAGAAGCCCCACTGAATCAGTTCCGGACAAAACAAGCTTCATCCCCAGCATTGCATAAACATCTGACAAAAGAGATGCACTTGTAATGAAGTCGCTCATAAGAGTAACTTCATCGATAAAAACATATTTGATCCCTGCTGCGCTGAGTCTCTTAAGATCTCTTCCAAGCATTCCCATGTTGTCCGAGGTAAGAGCCTTGATGTAGGCAGTCTCTGAGGCAGGAAGTCCCGAAATCGCCTGAAACACCATGGTAGTCTTGCCTGTCCTTCTAAGGCCGTATATAAGACAAACCCTGCCGGGGTAGCTGCCATTTAGATATCGCCGCAGCGAAGGCATAAGATCTCTTTCTCTGAAACCATTCACCGCTTTGCACATATCTGACAGAGAACTTCCAGTCACAACTCGCATCTCATAGTCATCAGAATGATCATACGCCCCATTGGAAGGAGTTGCTTCTCTTACATATCCCCGGAAGCCTTTATCTGAATCATTCATTTTCTTCCCAATTATCCCAAGAAGTTCCTTGCGCCTGCTGACCTGGGCGGTAATCTCCTCCTGCTCATTGTCCCTCACATATCTGCTCTTCTTAACTCCATCCTCATACCACTGCAAATACATGCGGCGCTTGCCACGAATATTCTTATACGTAATGTTCCCCATGGGAAGAGAATATATTTCCTGTAGAATGTCCTGAAATTCCCTATCCTGCATACTTATACCTCTCGCTACCGGTCTTTTATGTTTTCAGAATAAAGCAAAAGCAGCCCCATGTCAACCCTGTAGCAGGGTTGATATGGGGCTGCCCGGGTTGCTTTAGATTATGTATTTTATTCCATCTTCTTCTTCCATCTCCATCGCATATGTGTAAGAAATCAATTCCATATCATGAGTATCCATATATCCCTTTTCCTCATGCGACTTCTTAGATATAGTTTCTGCTGATAAAGATCCAAACTTCTTGATTACTTCTTCCAGGATCTCGTATTCCTCGTCAGATAACGCTCTTTCGGTCTCATAATTAACATTAGCCTTGATGACTTCACCGCTTCCGTGGGGATTATCTACACTGGAGATATTTATAGCTCCGGTCTTCTCCATAAGGCCTAAAATCAAACTATAATTCTTGGGAACTGGTCCATATGGATAATGAACATAGTTCATCCCTGACATAGATTTTGTATATTCTCTGAAAAAATACATATCAGCATACCAAAGCAGCTTAAACAACTTGGTCTTATAGAGATTTCCTCGAACTTTACCAGCAAAGTATCTGATCATCTCAACATATTTATAGTAATCAAATTCTTTAAATCCGCTGAACTGATCAGCCTTAATATATAGATAATCGCTGAAGTTATCCAACATTCCGGAAAGCTTCACTTCCGGTGTATCCATATGAGCCAAGGCATTTCTTATGGTGGTTATTTCCTTTTTGCTAAGCTCATCCTCTTTCATTTCCAGAATCTCCGCCATGTTCTCCGGCTTGAGAAGCATATGCATAATGCTGTTGTGCGTATTATTCTGGATACTTCCGCTCTCATATCTCACAACTGTAGCCTGAGAACAGCCAATAAGCGCAGCTAAAGTGCGCTGGCTAATACCATATTTTTTTCTAAGATTACTGATCTCCTCAGCAGTCATCAAAGCGTGGTTCTTTTTATATTTCTTGTAAGCTCTTCTGAGATTCTCTTCGTCCAATTCAAAATCAAGGATCTCTTCTCCACAATCTTCACAAACTTTGACATTTGCAACAATTGTAGTGTTCTCTCCCAATACAGGATACGTCTCTTCCTTCTGAATGACTCTGCAGTTCTCATGTTTACATGTTATTCTCTTACTCATTTAAATTCACCTCGGAACCTCTCATGAATATCGAAAAACAAATGGTTTTTCTGCCTCATGAAATGATAATAGTAAAACATTATCTTCTACCAAATGCTTAATCTTGATATAAATATCATGCCCTTGTATCGTAGTCCCAAACTCCCATATACACTTTTCTTCCTTCGTATCCCTGTCATCGGATGGCCCACTCAAGTAATTCTTGTATGTGAGTTCATTGATATATGTAATACAACCTGCCAACGTAATTCCCAGTCTGGTTAATGTTTCCATATTCTTCTTACGTTCCCCAGCAATCCTCAGATTATTGGGATTCTCTAATATCATCTTGATCCTTATGAGTTCAAGCTTAACTACACTTATGTCGGCAGGAGGTGGTAACTTTTTTTCCATGATACACCTCCCTCTTATAAAATAATGCTATCATATAGTAGCATTAATGGCAACATTTTGCTACTATATGATAGCATTATTTAAACGTGCTGATTTTTACCGGTGTTGAAGCTGTTCGTGGTTCAAATTTGCATCTGCTATGGCACTTTTTAGGCGCAAAAATACCCGCGGCAGTCAATGTCGCGGGTTTTATTAGGGTATCCAAAGTTTTTGAGGGTCAATCATTTTGAGGGTCTAGTTTGAGGGGCTGTCGTGAGGGTCTACTTTGAGGGTTTGGTTTGAGGGTCTGGTTTGAGGGTCTGGTTTGAGGGTCTCTTGTGATAATAAACAAAACCAGGGTTAATCAGTTATTGAAACTGACTAATCCTGGTTCTTTTAATACAGGGATCATTCCCTGCACTTCCTCCTTCTCTTATGATGGATTTTGGACAAACTATCAAAGGAGGAGGATACATGAATAGTATCACAGAATTACTGGACCTTGAAGATAACGATGTAATTATCAAAAACATCGACATCCAGGGTCAGACCAAAGTTCTCACACTGGAGACACCGCCCACTGCCCATTTCTGTCCTGTTTGCGGCTTCAGGATGTACTCACGCGGTGTAAAGAAAAGGACTATCAACCATCCAATCTTGCAGGATAATTACTCTCTCATTCTTATCCTTAAGCAACGAAGATGGCGCTGCATCAATCCTGACTGCCATTACAGCACTAGCGAATCTTTTAAGTTCGTAAACAAAAGCCGCAGAATGTCTAACGCAACAGAAATGCTGATTGTCAGCGCCTATAAGGATCTTAATGAGTCATCTACTTCTATTGCCAGCCGCTTTAATGTCTCAGATACCTTTGCGCATGAGGTCTTTGACAGATATGTGAAGCTTGACAGGCTGTCACTGACTGATGCCATTTCTGTTGATGAAGTCTTTCTTGATATGGATGATTACTGTAAATACGCTCTTGTAATACAGGATTTCCATACCGGAGACCCTATCGACCTGCTACGCAGTCGCAGAACAAACGTCACAGAGCCGTATTTTTCACTGATTCCAATAGAGGAACGCCTGAAAGTAAAATATCTGATCTCAGATATGTATAATCCCTACATTGCATATGTAGATAAATACTTCCCCCGTGCCACGCCCGTTGTAGATTCCTTCCATGTAGCACAGTGGATCACAAGACTTATTGAAAACTATATCCGGGCACTCATCAAAAAGTTCAAGCAACGAGACAGGGAGCTTTTCATAAAACAACACCCTGATATTCTGCCACCATTCTCAGTTCCACTTTCAAACGAGGTATATCTTCTTCAGAAATATCGGTGGCTCATTCTCTCCAATCAGTCAAATATCAAGTATCACAACGATCCTCGCATGGATCCTCACTTCCATGCTCTTATGAACACCTTCGACTATGAAGACGCCCTGTTCAGAATAGACCCAAAGCTTCGTGAATACAGGGATCTCAAAGAAAAGTATATACAGTTTAATTCCCGTAATGCAGGTGATCCCACAGCTGCCAGAAAAGAACTGCAAACACTCATAAAGGAATACCAGAATTCAGAGCATGACATTTTCCGAGAGTTTGCTTCATTACTGGTAAAGTTTGAGGATCCTATCATCAACTCATTCATTATGGTGGAGAGGATAGGCAATGGAAAGATATATGACAGCCGCCTGTCCAATGGTCCCATAGAATCCATTAACCGCAAGGTAAAGGATCTTAAGAGGCTCGGACGTGGATTCAGAAATTTCGAGCATTTCCGGAACAGATTTCTATATGCCACAAGATCCGCACCGGTACTCAACGCCGTCAATGATTACAGCACTGTACTCTATCTGGAAGAAAGTGAGGATGAATTATGATGTTTAACAAAGATGTATCTGAAGAGCTGAAGGAGATACTGAGCATTGAGCTTCATAGATATAAACGTGAAATAGGCCATATGACCAAAGAAGAATGGAACCTGCTAGCAGACTGGGTTTATTCTGGACACAGCCCCTATACTAATGGTGATAATGTATTTGACGATGACGGCTGGCCATTAGACTTCATTAACACGCTCAGAAGTTGGAGCGAAATGCAGGAATACGCTGAAAGCTTAAACGAAGATGTCTCTAAGAACGCCCCGGACATTCCTGATGAACCTGGCTTTGTATTCCCAGAAGTTTTCTTCGATACAATGGACCTGCCAATTGATTGACATAATAATTGCCTGCGGAGAAATCCGTGGGCATTTTTATGACCATTATCAAGACCCTCAAACCAGACCCTCAAAGTAGACCCTCAAACCAGACCCTCAAACCCAACCCTCAAAAACTCCTATTCTAAAAGGGCCTGACCCTCAAGTCAGACCCTCAAAATGTTTGGCAAACCCTCAAAAAGTTTGATTACCCAAATAATGCAGTAAAGTCTCGCTACTTCGAACATATCCCGGGGAACCTGTCCCGTACTGACGAAAATATGTAACACGTTTCCGTGTCAGCTACTCCCTATTACTGTCTTTAGAATACAAT
>JAEEGI010014648.1_pt1 | contig 16457 bp, 18 predicted proteins | sample 8958751 | NCBI WGS metagenome assembly JAEEGI01 (sample SAMN16246545, study PRJNA631951) | gut metagenome | biome: gut microbiome; feature: rumen; material: KS-attached | host: Bos | place: Iran: Karaj | collected 2018-10
GTAGCCGGGGAAGAGGACGGTGGTGATCAGGTAGCCGACGATGGTGGATACGATCACGCTGATCAGGCCCGGCATCATGAAGCTGTGGTTCAGCAGGTATTTGCCGATGACCGTGGTTCCGGAGCGGTCGAAGTTGACCGTGGCGATATCGGACGGGTAGTTCGGGATGAAGAAGTAGCCGTACACGCTCGGGAGGACGCCCAGGAGGACGGGGCCGGCTATGCCCAGCTGGTAGGCCAGCGGGAGGAAGGCGACGACCACGGCGCCCTGGGAATTGATGAGCACGGAGACGAGGAAGAAGACGAGTGCGATGGACCAGGGATAGTTGGTGACGAGGCCGGTAAGCATCGCCTTCATCTCATCCATGTAATTGCCGAAGTAAGTGTCGGCCATCCAGGCAATACCGTAGATGGCGACTACGGCGACCATGCCGGACTGCCAGACGGCGCCGCCCACGGCCTTTTTCGGGGAGGCCTTGCAGAACATGATGTTGCAGGCGGCGGCCACCAGCATGATGATCTGGATGCAGATGTTCATCTTCGGGATGGCGATGACCTCGGCGATGGTCTTGCCGTCGGCCGTATGGAGCATCTGGCAGAACGCGAAGCCCACGATCACGAGCAGGGAGCCCAGGAAAACGAACACGGAAGCCTTGGCCTCCTTGGTGATGACCTTGTCCAGGGTGGTGGCGGAGCTGCCGTACATGTAGGCGTACTGTTCGGGATCGGCCTTCCGCTTCAGGAATTCGGGATCCTCATCGAGATCCTTGCCCCGCTTGAAGGAAGCGAGGGCGGCGCACATGAGGCCGCAGAGGCAGGCCGGGATGGTGACCATCAGGACCTGCGGGATGCTGACCATGTAGCCATTGGCGTTGGAGATGGTGACGAAGGCGACGACGGCGGCGGCGATCGGCGAGCAGGTGATACCCACCTGCGAAGCGACGGACGCGACGCCGCAGGGACGCTCGGGCCGGATGTTCTTCTTCAGGGCGATGTCGCAGATGATGGGCATGATGGTATAGACCACATGACCCGTGCCCACGAGGACGGTCAGGAAGAAGGTCACGAGCGGGCCCAGGAAGGTAATGTGGTCCGGGTGCTTTCGGAGCATCCGTTCCGCGATCTGGATCATCCAGTCCATACCGCCCGACGCCTGGAGGGTGCCGGCGCAGGTGACGGCCGCGATGATGATGTAGATGACGTCCGTCGGAGGAGTTCCGGGCTTGAGCCCGAAGCCGAACACGAGGATGGCCAGGCCGATGCCGGAAATGGCGCCGAGGGCCAGGGATCCGTAACGGGAACCCACATACAATGCTGCCAGAACGATCAGCAGCTCAATAATCATGACAAAGCTCATATCTTAGTGTTAGGTTTAGAAATCATACAGGTTGAGGCCCGTCTCCTCGTCAAAGCGGCGGCCGAAGGAATTATCGGGGAAATCGTCCACGACCAGTTCGCAGGCGCCGTTGACCCGGGCGTCCAGCAGGTGCCCGCCGACGCAGGTGTAATCCCGCCGGCCTGCGGTCGCATGGAGATGCAGATACGGCTTGTTATCCTTCAGGGAGATGTTTCCGGTCAGGTTCGTGATTTCCATCTGTTCGTCAAAGGTCTTGTCCACATACTGCTTCGTAGCCGGGTCCAGGAAACGGAACGTGGCGCTGCTGATGGCACCGATTCCCAAGACGGTTCCAGCCTCGATGCGTTTTTCCCGACAGAAAGCCGTCAAGGCTTCCACGATGCTGACGTGGTTGTCCAGACTCAGGGCATAACGGTCATTGGTCTCCATCCAGCCCTTCCGAATTTTCTTGTATCGGTACATAGTTTGTGTCATTAACCCGATAAAGATACGAAAAATTTCCGTTACACGGCACTGATTGTGTATATTTGCAGTCAATGATGAAAAAGACGATCCTTTTCCTGGCGGCCGTCGCAGCCGCCCTCACCCTCTCCGCCCAGGAGATCCGGACCAACTACCGGTCCGAAGGAATGACCCATATCTCCACCGAGTCCGAGAAATTGGACGACCTGGAAATCCGTGTGGAAAGCGTCGGCTTTCCCGACGGGGCCACGATATACCAACTCTTCATCGACTTGCGGCAGAAAACGCCTTTCACGGCCCCCAAGGGCGTGAAAATGACCGCCACCCTTCCCGGAGGATCGGTGGTCCGCGCCGACCAAATCGGCCAGGAGAGTGCAACGAAAACCCGACTCGAGGACGGCCTGTACCTGAACCGGCTGCGCTATGCCATGGAAACGGCCGACATGGACAAGATGACCCGCGGCGTCCAGTCCCTGGAAATCGTAACCGGCTGGGATCCGGATGATTACATGCAGTTCAACTTCAAGGACGAGGCCTTCTCCTCCCTGCTGAAGCGGCATTGCGAAGCCATCGCCGAGGCGGCAAAGTCCACCATCGACCTGAAGGCGGAACCCGCCGGCCGCGTGGACCAGACCGGCAGCATCATGACGGTTTCCGAACCCGTCGTCGCCGACGGCAAGGACTTCAAGTACAACGTCATCCTCAGCCACCTTTACTACAAGAACACCGCGGCGGAGGACATCGACCTGGCCTTCCAGCTGGGAACGGAGAAGAAGTATTCCATCTCCCCCGACGCCCCCGTCACTTTCGTTCTGGAGAACGGCACCGAAATCACCCTTCCCCAGACCCGGGACGAGGTCAATTTCCTGTACCTGTATCCGTCCATGCAGCAGCTGCGCGCCCTTGCCTACGGGCATGTCACCACCCTCCGGATACAAACGGAGGATGGCACCCTTTCGGATGCCATCCTCGACAATTCCTTCTCCGAAGCAGTCAACCAGCAGTATCAGCTGCTGATGTCACTGTCGGCGAAATAGTACCTAGAAAGCGTACCGTGCAGAGACGGCGAAACCGTACCAATGGGTGTTGACCTTCATCGGCACCAGGAATGCAGGACGGAAATCGACGGAGAGCTGCAGCGGGAACCAGAAAGTGTACTCAAGGCCCAACTGGGCAGCCGCGCCGAAAAACGGCCGGGCATGGTTCTTTATGGCCCCGTCCGGTTCCACCGTCTTATAGGAGCCATAGCCGACCATCAGACCGGGTCCGGCATACAGTCCCCACTCACCCCGGTCCGTGAACTCGGGCATCGCAAAGGTGAAGTTGTACATACCCGTGGCCTTGAAACCATTGCCGCCGAACACGCCCAGCTCGAACTCCGCAAAATCATAGTCGTTGTCAAAAATCGTGAACCAGTGCTCATAACTGAGTTCCTGCTCGAATGGACCGCCGCGAAGGCCGATGGCCTTGGGCTGGGCAACAGCCGCCACGGCAAAGCCGAGGATCGCCGCAACCAGAATAAAAACCTTCTTCATTACACAAAAGGATTAGTTGTCAAGATTGTTTTATTTGACCATGCCGCTGAAGCCCATGAAGGCCAGGGCGAGGATACCGACGCTCACCAGCGCGATCGGAACACCCCGGAAAGCCTTGGGGACGTCGTTCATCGCGAGGTGCTCGCGGATACCCGCGAAGATGACCATCGCCAGGCCGTAGCCCAGGGAGGTCGCGAAGGCATAGACCAGTGCCTCTCCGAGGTTCAGCATGTGGGAAGGAAGCCCGAAGGTAAACTCCTTGGTAACCACGGTGATCGCGACGCCGAGAACGGCGCAGTTCGTGGTGATCAGGGGGAGGAAGATACCGAGGGCCTGGTAGAGGGAAGGACTCACCTTCTTCAGCACGATCTCCACCATCTGCACGAGGGCGGCGATCACCAGGATGAAGGCGATCGTCTGCAGGAACTCGAGCTGGAAGGGAACGAGGAGATACTTGTTGATGAGGTAAGTCACGAGGGTGGCCAGGGTGATGACGAAGCACACCGCCATCGACATGCCGGTGGCCGTCGACAGCTTGTTGGAGACACCCAGATACGGGCAGATTCCGAGGAACTGCGCCAGGACGATGTTGTTGACGAAAATCGCCGAGATGATGATCAGGAAGTACTCCATGGCCTAGTCTTTTTTCAGGAATTTGTTGAACAGGACCATCAGGTAGCCCAGGCACAGGAAGGCGCCCGGAGCCATCACGAAGGCGAGCATGCCGTCGCGGCCGCCGATGAAGTTGAAGCCGAAAACGGAGCCGGAGCCCAGGATCTCGCGGACGAGGCCGAGCACGGTGAGCGCCAGGGTGAAGCCGATGCCCACGCCGATTCCGTCCAGGGCGCTGGCACCGGCGCCGTTCTTGGAAGCGAAGGCCTCCGCGCGGCCGAGGACGATGCAGTTCACCACGATAAGCGGGATGAACAGGCCCAGGGTTTCATACATCGCCGGGGTGAACGCCTGCATCAGCAGCTGAAGCAGGGTCACGAAGGTGGCGATGACGACGATGTACACCGGAATGTGGACTTTGTCCGGCACAACCGGTGCAATCAGGGAGATCACGATGTTGGAAAGGACCAGGACGAACAACGTCGCCAGGCCCATCGAGAGGCCGTTGATGGCCGATGTCGTCGTGGCGAGCGTCGGGCACATACCCAGCAGCAGGACGAAGGTCGGGTTGTTCTTGACCAGACCGTCGGTGATGAGTTTCCAGTTTTTGGCCATAGTCTATTCCTCCAATGATTTAACGGCCTGGACGGCGTTCTTCACGGCTTCCGTATAGGCACGGGAAGTGATGGTGGAAGCCGTGATGGCGTCCACATCGCCGCCATCCTTCTTGACGGAAAGAATCTTCTCCGCAGGATTGAAACCTTCCCACTGGGCCATGAATTTGGCGTCCGTGTTGCACTTGGCGCCGAGACCCGGGGTTTCTGCATGCGAGAGGACGGAGGTGTTGTAAACCACACCGTCCGGAGTGACACCCACCATCAGGGACAGCGGGCCGCCGAAGCCGACGACCGTGGACTCGACGGCATAGCCGACGGTTTCCCCGCCCTTGACGGCTTTGTAATAGTTGTAAGCCTTGCCATCGACCTCGACACTTTCGTAAGAGGTCTCGTCGAAAGCGGGAAGCACCGCACCGATGGCCTTGTTCGTCTTGGCGACGGCCGCGGCGTCGATGGGATCCTTGGTCAGGGCGTAGGCGCCGCCGAGGACGGCGGAACACAGGAGACAAGTCAGTCCGAGGACCAACGTCATGTTCTTGAGATTGGATTCTGCAGCCATCTGTTTACCTCCCGAACTTTTTCTGGTGGAACGCCCGGTTGAGGAGCGGAACGAAGGAGTTCATGATCAGGATGGCGAAGGAAACGCCTTCCGGATAGGAACCGAAGTAACGGATCATCATCGTCAGGAAGCCGATGCCGACACCGAAGATGACGCCGCCCCAAAGACTCATCGGGGAGGTCACGTAGTCGGTGGCCATGAAACAGGCGCCGAGGATGAGACCGCCGGTGAGAAGATTGAAGACGGGACCGGTGAAACGGTCGGGATTGACACCCCAGAAGATGAGCGCGGTCAGGGCCACCGTGGCGAAGATCGTCAGGGTGATCCACGGCTTGATGACCCGGCGGACGCACAGGTACACGAAGCCGAGCAGGAGGGCGAGGGCGCATACCTCGCCGGCGGAGCCGCCGAGGTTCGCAAACAGCATCTGGCCGTAGTCAAAGCCGTTCTGTGCCATGATGTCCTTCACGGAAGCGCCGCCCATCAAACCTTCGTTGATGACGCCGAGCGGGGTGGCGCCGGTGATGGCATCGGCCCCGAACAGGCCCTGCGGCTGCGACCAGGTGGTCATGTAGGTCGGGAAGGAAACAAGCAGGAATACGCGGCCGACGAGGGCGGGGTTCCAGATGTTCTGGCCCAGGCCGCCGAAAGTCATCTTGGCGACGCCGATGGCGACGACCGCACCGATGAACACGACCCACCAGGGCGTCGTGTACGGCAGGTTCAGGCCCAGGAGGATACCCGTGACAACCGCGGAAAGGTCGCACAGGGTAGAGGGCTTCTTCAGCATGAAACGGGTGATGGCCCACTCCAGCAGGAGGCAGGAGCACACGCTCACGGCCATCACGAGGATCTCCCTCCATCCGTAGAAGACGAAGGAGCAGAGCACCGCGGGCAGAAGCGCGATCACGACATCCAGCATCAGGGAACGGGTGGAGTCCTTGGAATGGATGTGGGGTGAAGGGGATACGATCAACTTACTCATAATCCTTTACTTTTTAGCGGCTTCCGCAGCGGCCTTGGCGGCCGCGGCGCGGGCCTTGATGGCGCCCAGGGCAAGGCCCTTGCCCGTGCGGATGATATCCAGCAGCGGGATGTGGGCGGGACAGGAATACAGGCAGCAGCCACATTCGATGCAGTCCTGGGCGGCATTGGCCTCCAGGGCTTCGACATCGGCGATGCGGGAAAGTTTCTGCAGCAGGAAAGGCTCGAGGCCCATCGGGCAGGCGTCGGCGCACTTGCCGCAACGGATGCAGGCAGTCTCGGGGGCACGGCGCGTCTGCTTCTCCGTGAGGAAGAGCAGGGCGCTTGTGCCCTTGAGCGTGGACGCGTCAAGGTTCGAAATGGCTTTGCCCATCATCGGACCGCCGCTGATGACCTTCGCCGCCTCGGCCGGGATGCCGCCGAGGGAATCGATGATATACCGGAACGGGGTGCCCACGCGCACACACAGGTTGACCTGCTTGGGGAAACATTCACCCGTCACGGTGATGGTATTGTCGATCAAAGGCTTGTTCTTCTGCACCGCGTCGTACACGGCGAGGGCGGTGCCCACGTTCTGGACGACCGCACCGACCGAAATCGGCAGTCCGCCGGAACGCACCTGACGGTGCATGACCGCATCGATCAGCTGCTTTTCACTGCCCTGCGGGTAGCGCATCTTCAACTCCATCACCTCGATGCTCTTGTAGCCCAGCATCGCGACGACTTCGCGCATATAGGCGATGGCCTCGGGCTTGTTTTCCTCGATGGCGATGGTGCAGGGGACGTTCCCCATCACCTTGGCGATGATGGCGGCGCCCACGGCCACCTGTTTGCCCTTCTCCAGGAGGACACGGTAATCGGAAGTGAGGTACGGCTCGCATTCGCAGCCGTTGATGATAATGCGCTCGCACTTGGAGCCCGGAGGCGGCGAGAGTTTGATATGCGTCGGGAATGTGGCGCCGCCGAGTCCGACGACACCGGCCTTGTGGATCTTCTCGAGGATGGACGCATTGTCGGCGGGGATGTCGGTGATCAGATTGTCCGTCGTGTCGATGCCCTCCATCCACTCGTCGCCTTCCACGGCAATCTCGATGTGGGTAACAGGGCGGCCGGCGAGATCGGGACGAGGGCCGATGGACTTGACCGTGCCGGACACGGATGAATGGACGTAGGCCGATACAAAACCGCCCGGACCGGCGATAACCTGGCCCACTTTCACTTTGTCACCCACGGCCACGACCGGCAGGGCGGGCGCACCGAGGTGCTGGGCGACGGAAATGTACATGGTCGGTGCCGGCGGCAGGACTTCCGTCCGGCTGTCGCGGGCAAGCTTGTTGTCGTGCGGATGAACTCCGCCGATGGCGAATGATCTCTTACTCATGGGCGGCCTCCTTTTCAGCTTCGGCAATCAATGCGGCTTCCGCCGCTTTCAGTTCAGCGGCTGCTTTTGCGGCTTCCGCCGCTTTCTTTTTCCTTTCGGCGATTCTCGCCTTGACAGCATCCTTGTCCAAGGGCTTCGGGAAATTCACGCCGTGGATGGCGCCGGTCGGGCAGACGGCCTCGCATTCGCGGCAGAGCTTGCACTTCTGCGGGTCGATCCAGGCGACATTCGCCTCCACGACGATGGCTTCGTGGGTGCAGGTTTTCGCGCAGAGTCCGCAGCCGATGCAGGCGCTGGCGCAGGCCTTCTTCGCGACGGGTCCCTTGTCCTTGTTCACACAGGAAACGAACTCGCGCATGCCGCGCGGTCCTTTCGGACGGAGTTCGATGATGCGTTTCGGGCAGGCCTTCACACAGGCGCCGCAGGCGGTGCACTTCTCTTCGTCAACGACCGGAAGGCCGGTGGCGGGGTCCATGGACAGGGCGCCGAACTTGCAGACGGAGACGCAGTCGCCACAGCCGAGGCAGCCGTACGCACACCCCGTGTCGCCCGCATACAGCGCAGACTTGACGGTGCATGTGGCGAAACCGTCGTAGTCATTCACGCGGGGACGGGCCTCACAGGTGCCGTTGCAACGGACGACGGCCACCTGAGGCTCCTTGGCCTTGACTTCGTGGCCCAGGATGGCAGCGACCTTCGCCATGACGTCATTGCCGCCGACCGGGCAGAAGATGGCCTCCAGGTCGTCGGCCTTGACCGCCGCTTCAGCGAACGCCCGGCAGCCGGCGAAGCCGCAACCGCCGCAGTTCGCACCCGGCATCGCCTTCTCCACCTCGTCGATGCGCGGATCCTCCTCCACCTTGAACTTCTTCGCCACAAGGAAGAGGACGAGCGCGAGCACCAGGCCGAGGACGGTGATGATCGCAATGGTCCAGATGATCGTGTTGGTCATATAAGTTTGGTTAAAGTTTAGTTATGCTTGGATAGAGAACACGTATTCATTGCGGAGCCGGTCCCGCAGGAGCCAGACCGCGAAATAGTACAGTCCCACGGCGCCGATGCCCGCAAGGCCCGAAACCGGTTCGCTCACGCCCAGGGCGATGAGCCCGAGCGCGACGGCCAGCAGGACGACCAGGGGAAGGAAATAGGCGATCCACACCGCCTTCATGCCCATCGTCGCCTTCAGGACGACCTTCACCTCGTCACCGACTTGGTAGGGGGCATGGGGATCGGTAGGGACTTCGATGGCTTTCTCGACATAGTCGGACATGCCGCAGAGGGAGGCGGCGTGACATTCCGAGCAGGCCGAGTGCGAAACGATCTGCACCACCGTTGACTGTGGCGTGATCGACACGACCTTGCCGGTATGCATCACCTGCTCTTTCATTTGACGCGCTTCGGGGAAATGAACGCCGTGAACTCATGGGCCAGACCCTCATACGAGGCGAGCCGGCCGTTCATCGCCCCGACCTTGAGCGGGGCCATGAAAGCGATGGGAATGCGGTTGTCATCGTCGGAGAACCAGATAATCGCGTCCTCGTTCCCTTCGAAGACATCTCCTTTCCGCAGGGAAATGCCCACCTTGTGGGCGGCGATGGTGCCGATCCCCTTGACAAACTTTTTCTCCCTTCCGCGATACGTCAGGTTCACCTGCTGGACTTCCTTGTCGATGGCGATGGAGATCCGGTGCACGGTCCCCGGCTTCATGTTCCGGAAATCCATCCGGCGGGCGAAATAGAACAGGGCCGTGACGTCATAGGTGCAGTCGCCGTAGGGGATGTCCACGTTTTCCTTTTCCTTGTCCCAGTATTCCAGGTGCGCATGGATCACGCCGGCCTGGCGGTCGTACACGTAATCATTGATCGCATGATAGTCCCCTTCCCGGCTGTCGCGCAGGAATTTCCGGGGTTCCACACCTTTCAGGGCGAACCAGGAGTCGAACCGTTCGCGGATCTTGAAGAAGACGTCGAAGAAAGGAGCCGTCTGCATGCTCAGGGAGGAGTGCCAGACTTTCTCCCCGTTCAACGGTTCCTGCTTCATGGTCAGGGTGCCCTTGGCGACGTCGGTCTGGACCGCGTGCCAGTTATAGGAGATGTTGAAGACGACCTTTTCGCCTGCGACGAACGGCTCTACGCCATCCGTGCGGGCGGGGAGGCACTTGCTTCCCTGCGCAAAGGCGGAGAAGCCAAGTCCGAGAAGGAAGACGGTCAGGTATGAACGTAAACGCATCATGGTCAGAAGGGTTGATCGGCCTCGTCGAAGTTGTAACCGGCACCGGATGAGGCGGGTTCGCTGGCCGCGCTCACATAGGGGCGCTGCGCCTGGATGTCCAGGGACTGGTCCGGTTCCACGAACTTGACCTGCCCGGACTTGTATTTCATCTCGATGTCGCACACTTCGCCGTTTCTGTGCTTTGCTATCACAATCCATGCCTTTTCCTTATCGGCCGGGTCTTCGGACATGCCGGTGAACTCCGGACGGTGGATGAAAATGACCATGTCGGCGTCCTGTTCGATGGATCCGGACTCGCGGAGATCGCTCAGCTGCGGCTTTCCAAGGCCGCCTGTGCGCTTCACGACATCACGGGACAACTGGGATAGGGCGATGATCGGAATCCTGAGCTCCTTGGCCGTGGCCTTGAGGGTGCGGGAGATGGCGGCGACTTCCTGCTCGCGGAGACCGCGGAGTTCCACCGGTCCCTGCATGAGCTGCAGGTAGTCCACCACGATCAGGCGTACCTGCTTCTGGTTGACGAGGCGCTTGGCCTTGGCGCGGAATTCCATGATGGGGATGCTCGGCGTATCGTCGATATAGAGCGGCGCCTTCGCCAGGCGCTTGAGGGTGTACTCGAGCTGTTCCCATTCGAAGGGTTCCAGCTTCACGCCGCCGCGGATCTTCTCGCCCGAGAGGCCGGATTCGGTGGTGATGAGGCGCTTGCCCAGCTGGTCGGCCGACATTTCCAGGGAGAACACGGCCACCGGCATGTTGTGGTCCACCGCCGCGTTGCGGGCGATGTTCAGCGCGAAGGCCGTCTTTCCCACGGAAGGGCGGGCCGCCAGGATGATGAGGTCCGAATTCTGCCAGCCCTGGGTGACCCGGTCGATGGAAGGATAGCCGCTGGGGACGCCGGAAGGGCCGGTGATCTTCTGCAGTTCCTGCAGGTTGTCCATCACCGAATTGATGATGGAACCAATGTCCTTGACGTCGTGCTTGTCGTTCGTCTGGATGGCCTGGAAGACCTTCGTCTGCGCATCGTCGATCAGGTTGTCCACGATGACCGTCTCGTCGAAGGACTCCCGGAGGATCTCGTAGGAGGCGGTGATGAGGTCGCGCTGGATGGTCTTCTGCTTGAGGATCTTGAGGTAGTACTCGATGTGGGCCGCCGCACCGATGTTCTGCGAGAGGTCCGCCAGGACGACGGGCCCGCCCACCGCCTCCAGGTTCCCCTGGGTGCGGAGTTTCTCGGACACGGAAATGAGGTCGATGGACACGTGCTCGTTCACGAGCGCGGCCATCGCCTCGAAGATCATCCGGTGCTTGGGATCGTAGAAGCAGGACGCAGTGAGCTCCTCCATGGACTCGTCGATGGTCGACGGTTCCACGAGCATCGCACCCAGGACAGCCGCTTCAACATCCAGGGCCTGCGGGGGTTTGTTCCCCATCAGGGTCTCCAGATTGACTGCCTGATCTTTCTTTTTCCGGGAATACTCAGGCATGGGGCGGAGGGACTATTCGAAATCCGGGTTGATGATGATGCGGCCGCAGTGCTCGCAGATGATGAGCTTGCGGTTGGAGGCGATTTCCACCAGGCGCTGCGGGGTGATGGTGTTGAAGCAGCCGCCGCAGGCATTGCCGTTGTACACGGAAACCACGGCGAGGTGGTTGTGCACGCTCTGGCGGATGCGCTCGTAGGCGCTCATCGTGCGGGCGTCGATCTTCTCGGCGCAGGCCTCGCGGCGCTCCATCAGGACGGCCTCCTCACGGGCGGTGGACTCGACGATCACGGCGAGTTCGTCCTTCTTGGCCTTCAGGTCCTCGGTGCGGATGGTGATATCGTCCTTGAGCTTGTCCAGGTCGTCCTTGCGGCCGGCGATTTCGTAACGGGTGTCGGCGATGTTCTTCTCGTCGATCTGGCGCAGAAGCTCCTGGTTCTCGATTTCCTTGTTCAGGGAGTCGTATTCACGGCTGTTGGTGATGGTTTCGAGCTGGCGCTGGTACTTCTCCACGGTGCTCTCATGCTCGGCGATGGAGAGTTTCGCGTCGGCGATGTTCCGGTTCAGCTGCTCGATGACGGCGGAGACCTGGGCGGAACGGGCCTTCAGGTCGGCGATCTCGTTCTCGAGCGCCTCGACCTCGGCCGGGAGTTCGCCGCGGAGCTGGATGATCTTATCCATCTCGGAATCGGCCGCCTGGAGTTCGTACAGGGTCTTGAGCTTCTCGGCGACGCTCATCTCGGAGTCCGCGAACGTCTTCTGCAGGGAGACGAAAGTTTCGTGCTGGTCGATCGGAGCGTCCATCTTCTTGACGGTTTTCTTGGTTGCCATAAGGGTCTGTGTATAAATCGATTTATCGTATTCAACAGTATCGGACCGGATTGCTCCGTCCGAGGTTGTCGCTGATGCGAACTGCAAAGGTAGGAATTTTTTCGCGGATAACCTTACATAATATCTCCACGATGTCCACTTCGCTCTCGAAGTGGCCGATGTCCATCACCATGAATCCTTCCGGGGTGAAGAAATGGTGATAGGATATGTCGCCGGATATGTACAGCTGGGCGCCCGTGGCGCGGGCCGCATCGATCTCCGATGCGCCGGACCCGCCGCATACCGCCACTTTCTCCACCCGGGCGACGGGACGGGAGCAGCGCAGGACCGGCAGGTTGAACAAAGCCTTGACATAGCGGATGGCTTCCTCCCCCGTCATCGGATGCGGGAGAGTCCCTACGGCGCCGAGGCCGAAACCGCCTTCGTCTTCCATCACGGCGATATCCCGGAGCCCCAGACGGCGGGCCATCGCCCCGCTCACCCCGGCGATCACCTTGTCGGCGGTTGTGTGGGCCGCGTAAACGGCGACGCCGGCACGGATGGCGCGGATGACGGCGTCCGAAACGGGATCCCCGCCCGGGATGCGCTTCAGCCCCCTGAATATCAGCGGATGATGGGTGACGACCATGTCACAGCCCTTCTCCACGGCCTCGTCGATGAGTTCCGGCGTGCAGTCGAAACCGACCAGGACCCCGTGCACCTCATCCTCGGGCGAGCCGATGCAAAGGCCGCTGTTGTCCCATCCTTCCTGGATGGACAGCGGAGCGAACTGCTCGATGGCGTCTGTAATGTCCCTTACTTTCATAAGCTCTTCCTCACTTCCACCAGGCGCGCCCGGATCTCCTTCAGGGAGTTCAGGGCCTTCACACGCTTCTCCACGCTGCGACGGTCCTCCGTCAGCCTGGCCGCGGCGCCTTCCAGGGTCATTCCCTGCTTCTTCACGAGAAACTGGATCTGTTCGAGGGTATCCACGTCCTCCGGATGGAAGAGGCGGTTCCCTTTGGCGTTGCGGGCCGGTTTGATGAATTTCTCGAAATAGTTGCTCCAGTAGCGGACGGCCGACGTGCTCTCCCCGAGCCGTTCGGCCACTTCGCCCATCGTGTATAACAGCTTGGCCATGACGTAAGAGTGTTATTCCTACAAATATAATAAAAAAATCAATCCATCGACTGCCGCGTGCTGACGGACATGTACAGCATTTTCGCATATTCGTCCGGATCAAGGGAGGCGAACAGGAAATGGACCGGATCCAAGACCTTTCCGTCCTTCAGGACTTCATAATGCAAATGGGGCGCATAAGTCGTGGAAGAGATGCCGACGGTGCCGATTTTCTGTCCGCGCTTCACCGTCCGGCCCTGCGGCACGCTGATGTCGCCGAGCAGGGCGTAACGGGTCGTATATCCGTTCCGATGGTCGATTTCCACAATGTTGCCAAGGCCTTTGTTGGAACGGATGACGTTCCGGACCACGCCGTCCGCCGCGGCACGGACCACACTCCCCTGCGGGGCGACCAGGTCGATGCCGTCGTGCTGGAGATCCACGTCGTACACGGGATTGTGCTTGATGCCGGTCGAAGCGCCGGTCTGGACATAGGACATCCCTTCCAGCGGCAGGGTGAGCGGCGGCAGGCTGCCGTTGCGCTGTGCCATCAGGCGGTAGATCTCCCGGAAATTCTCTTCCACGTTCTCCGCCATCCTCCGCAGGCTCTCGCTCTTGGAAGCCGAATAGGACAGGAAGAAACTCTCGGAGAGGGAGTCGCTCACGCTGATCACATCCGCCGCCGTGACGGCATCCACCGAAGGGGCCTCCGTCTCGAAAATCTTGCGGTACAGCGCATTGTCCCGCGCCTCCAGGCCTTCCACCACATCGGTTACCAAGCGCTCTTTCTCCCGAAGTTCCTGATAATACGTCGCATAAAGGTCATTCTCCTGCTGGAGCCGTTTCTCTTCCTCCGTGGAGAAAAGCAGGGAGAACAGGACATAGTACCCGATGGCCGTCGTCACCGTGGCCGCCAGGTAGCGCAGGGCTTTTCCGACCCGCCTGCGTATTCTGTTCGCCTTCCTGTTCATCGTCTGAAAGGTTTACGGACCATGGCGTCATAGTCCTCGGGTGAGATGTCCAGGTCCATGTATGCGGCCGGATTCACATATTCGTCGCGGTACAGGATCTCGTAATGCAGATGCGGGCCGGTCACGCGCCCCGACTTGCCGCTCAAGGCAATGCAGTCCCCGCGGGAGACTTTCTGCCCCACGTAGGCAAACATGTCGGAAAGGTGCGAATACCGGGACACATAGCCGAAGCCATGGTCCACTTCGATATGGTTTCCATAGCCGTAAAAATCACTTTCCACCAGGATGACGGTGCCGTCCCCCGTCGCATAGACCGGATTGCCCGGGTCGCAGGAGAAATCCATCCCCGTGTGCATCTTGCTTACCCCGGTGATCGGGTCACTCCGGAAACCGAAGGGGCTGGAAAGGTGGAAGGATCCCGGGGCGGTGCTCATGGGCGGAATCGCAGGAATGTGCGCGGACTTGTCGCCCGCTCCCTGGGCCATGGTAACGATGTCATCGTAGGATTTGGACTGCACGTAAGCCTGCTTTTCCAGCCGGTCCAGCCGGAATGCGGTCAACCGCAGGATATGGTTCCGGCCCAGCACATCCAGCCGTGGGTAGCGGTTGTTCCCGCCGATACCGGCGTAGCGCACGGCCGACGGGATTTCATCCATGCCATAGACCGACCGGTAGATGCGGTCGTCCCGCACTTCCAGCAGGGAAAGCACTTCCTCATCCCGGTCCAGCCGGACAACCATCTGCTCCAGGCGGGACTGCCAGTCGGCGTTTTTCCGCCGGAGGACAGCCGTTTTCGGAAGGTCCTTCTCCAGGACCGATGCATGGATCCACATGAACAGGACGAACAGTACTGCTCCGGCCCCCAGGACAAACAGCGTCTTGAGCAGCCGGTGCTTCTTCTTCCCCTTGAGTTCGACCATCAGGGTCTCCGGGTTCAGGATATATTGTTTCTTCTGTGCCAATGTATCCATTTAATGCAGTCTGCAAATATACGGATTATTTCCTACCTTTGCACTCGCTATGGTGAAAGCAATCGTATTCGACTTGGGCGGAGTGCTCATCGACCTGGACTTTGACCGCTGTGTCCGGTCCTTCCGGGAAATCCTCGGTTATGAACGCATTACGGAGATTCTGGACCTCTGGCACCAGAAGGGTATCTACGGGGACATGGAAGCCGGTCTCATCACGGCCGACGAGTTCCGCGCGGAGGTGCTCCGCGAATCCCGTCCCGGTTGCGTGCCATCCGACGTCGACCGTGCGATGGCCGGCCTTCTGGTGGGCATGGACCCGGAAAAAGTGCCGCTGCTGGAAGAACTGTCCAGGAAATACGCCCTTTACGGACTCTCCAACAACAACGAAATCTCCGTCAAGCGGATGCACGACATCTACGAGGAGAACGGGCTGGACTGGCGGCGGATCTTCCGCAAGGAATTCATCTCCAGCCGGATGAAAATGCTGAAGCCCTCCCGGGAAATCTTCGATGCCGCAGCTGCCGAAATCGGCCTCCCGCCTGAGGAAATCCTCTTCGTGGACGACTCCCAAGCGAACGTGGACGGCGCTCTCGCCGCGGGCTGGCAAGCCGTTTACTATAAACAGGGCACCGACCTCCGCGCCTGCATCTTCGGTTGCCTGGGCGAATAAGGACCCCGTTTTTAAAATTTTTTATAAGACATATCGAAAGAAATTCGTATCTTCGCCTTCGTATGTCGCTGTACAGCTATTTCCGGATCAGCAAGCCTTCCCCGGAGAAGGTACCTGCCGAGCAGGTGGACGAAGAATACAAACGGCTCAGGACCAAGACGTTCTGGGGCGTTACCACGGCCTATATCTTCTACTATGTCTGCCGGATGACGCTGGGCGTCGTGAAGCAGCCGATCATTGACGGCGGAGTGCTTTCCGCCGCGGAACTGGGCGTCATCGGATCTGTCTTCTATTTCGTCTATGCGGCCGGAAAGTTCACCAACGGCTTCATCGCGGACTATTGCAACATCCGCCGGTTCATGGCCTGGGGCCTGGGCGTATCGGCCGTCATCAACCTGGTGCTCGGTGTCCTGGGACTGCTGCACGGGCCGCTGGGAATCGGTTCCGTCGTCATGCTGGTCTGCTTCGCCCTCCTGTGGGGCGTGAACGGCTGGATGCAGTCGATGGGATCGCCGCCCGGAACCATCAGCCTGTCCCGCTGGTTCCCGCTGAACAAGCGTGGGACGATGTACAGCATCTTCAGCTCCACCCCGTCCTTCGGCAAAGCCGTCACGATGATCGTCACCGGATTTATCGTCGCACTGGCCGGCTGGCAGTGGGGTTTCATCGCCGCGGCCGCGGCGGGTGTCATCGGCAC
>JAEEGI010014651.1_pt1 | contig 16456 bp, 7 predicted proteins | sample 8958751 | NCBI WGS metagenome assembly JAEEGI01 (sample SAMN16246545, study PRJNA631951) | gut metagenome | biome: gut microbiome; feature: rumen; material: KS-attached | host: Bos | place: Iran: Karaj | collected 2018-10
TCATTGATATCACGGGGATGCTCCCAGTCCACCTTGTATCCTTTCCACTTCATCCACTCTTGATCCACAAAAGCGCGGTGGAAATGATCAAGCATAAAACGCTTGTAAACCCGATATATCCTTTTCCGGAGCGTCATTTCGTCAATTTGTACACTATGAACCTTTGACCCTCAGTAGAGTTCTTGAACCTGAAGGGCGCAAGACGGGTTACAGAGCGTCCGGCTGCTACCGGAATATTCTTGAACACCCTGCGTTCCAACACCTTCCCTTTCACGTTCTTCAGCTCCACTGTCAAGTTGACGGAGCAGGCCTCGTCCAGGTTGAATATCACCGGACGGATCTCATCGCCCGGGCCATAGGCCACATCCACATCATCACTCCCGGCCCATAAACGCCCGAAAACCATATGGTTAGCGTAAAAGGCGAGCTTCGGTACCCGGAACGGATCCACGATAGGTTTCTGGTAGGTGAACATATTCGGGCCACTCTCCATAGAGCACCAGGAGAACCCGCTGACTCCGGCGAGAGTCTGCTTTTTCATCGACTCCCAGGCGGCAAAAGCCTGATAGGCCTGGCCGACTCTCCACTCGTCATCCCGCAAGGGACGGCCGATATTCCCGGTGTCGTAGTTCTTCTCATAAGACTGTATCTTGTACCACGGCTCTTTGCGGGCAAGCTCCCAGTTGGGCTGGGCGATGGACTCCTCGTGCTCGAAATTGAAGTAGCACAGGTCCTTAGCGTCCAGACACAGCTTGGCGAACCCCGTGGGATAATTCCTCAAACTGCTCCAATCGTTAGTGTAGCCAGTCACGCAATCCTGGCTCCCACGGGTCATCATCCTGTGCATAAGCCAAGGATTCCTCGGATGAGAGTCGCCGTTGACATCAAGGGTGCCGTCGTAATTGGCGTAGTGCATATGCTGCCAGAAGGACGTCGGGGAGACAAGGCGGCTGCTATCCGTGCGGACAATGGCGGGAACGATGGAGTTGATATAGTCTTCAGAATCGCTGAAAGGGTGCTTTTTGAACTGGTTGGGATGATTGCTCGCCTCCCAGACCACGATGGAGGGGTGGTTGAACACCTGGCGCATATAGACCGGATAATTGGCGATGTCCACATTCCAGACCTCTCCTTCCCTAATCCAGCTGGAAGTCTGCCAGATAAGGTAAAGACCCATCTGGTCGGCATATTCAGCGAACCTCGGATCATTTATTCCGCTCGGGGCCTCATTCTCGGCGTGGACGTGGATCCTGATGAGGTTGCCAAGGGCTTTGGCCATCATCAGTTCGGCGGTCATCTGCTCCCCGGTGGCGCAACGGATCGTCTTCGCCACGGTCTCAAGCGGCAGACGGTAACCGAATATCTGCCCGCCTCCAAGGATCTCCGGCTTCCCGTTGATGTAAAGGACTCCCTTCTGCTGCTCTATGTAGCGCACACCGGTGGTGGTGACATAGTCGTCAACACAGGTCCCTTTGTCATCTTTCAGGATAACCTCGACTTTGTAGAGGCGTGGATCGTAAGTAGACCAAAGATCCGGAGCCTCCAGACGAAGGTCGAGGCTGACCGGATTGTCCACTCCCGGGCGAAGCTCAACATCCTTCGCTACGCTGGCGACCTTCTGGCCCTCGGAAGGGAACCAGGGATAATAATTGACTGTCAGATTGCCCTTCCAAGGCCTTGTGGAATCGTTTCTAAGGGTGATCTTGTGGTGCTGGACCACCCCAGACCCGTCGAGGGAGGCCGTGTGGACAAGACCTTCGGAGATGCTTCCGACGGCATCCGTCAGGACCAACTCAGTCCTTCCGAGGAACCATCCGATGTTGTGGTCGTTGGGGCAATGGAACACCGTGGCGTCCGTGTAATATGGCTTCACCTTCACGGCTATAGTATTCTCCTGGCCGGGCCGCAGTGAGCCGGAAACGTCGATACTTCTGGGCAACCTGCCGGACAGGATAGCCACCGGCACTCCGTTGACCCAGACTTCCCCGCCCGGATCAAGGGTCTCCATATTCAAAGAAGCCCGCCTGAAGTCTCCGACCTTGACCTTGGTACGAAGGTAATAGCTCTCCCCCGCCCCCTTGAAGCCTCCGTGGGGCGAAGGCAGGCGGACGAGTTCCCAGGAAGAGTCGTCATAAGTTCCGGCCTGCCAGCCGTTCATAGCTGGAACCGCCTCGAAATCCTCGTCGAAGATCATTTCTGTCCAATACGGGGTCGGCGGGTCGTCTTCCTGATGATTGGTGAAGTTGTACAATGACACGCTTTCGACCGAGGCTTTGCCCCCCAATGCCGAAAGAGTGAATGAGGCGACAGGTTGGTTAGCCCCTTCGACAAGCTCAGGGACCGGATACTCCCGCACGGTCTTTCCTGCCGAGGAGAGGAATATCACGCCGTTGACAAGGTCGCCATAAATCTCGAACTCCTTCAGAGGGCCGATAGCGATATCCACGCCCGGCCCTTCGACTCCGCTCAGGGACCGGACAGAAGTCCCTTTTGCCAAGATAACATGCAGTCCCTCAGGAATTTCCGAAAGGATGACCTTGATCCTGAAACGCCAGTCAAGAGGTTTTATTGCCACGGATGCCGACGCGCCGTCAAGGATGAGACGACCGTCAGCGATTCTGGCTCCGGACGAGGTCCACTCTTTCCATCGGGCGGCCACATCAGCTTCCTTGCCTTCTTTATAACCATAGGCTCTCCAGTCCTCAAGCCTGATGGTGCGCCTGACAGAAGTCAGCGGCTGAGGTTTGATTCGGGACAACTGTTCAGTGACATCCGCATCAGAGAACAGCGGAGTATTCATTCCAGGATCTCCCCAGAACCTCGACGCGAAGGTGGCGTAACCATCCAGGAACGCCACACGCTGTTCAATATCAAATATTTCCGTCTCTCCCCGGAGATCGGTCACCCCATCAGCCTTAGCATCTTTTGAAAAATATCTGGCCTCAAAAGTCGTGACCTGCTGCGCCCCTGCAACAATAATTGAGAGTAGCAGGAAGAAGCAAACCGATAGTTTTTTAATCCATTCCACCACCAAAAGCTTGTCTTATAGGGTTGTAAACATCAAGAGTAGTGTAATTTGAAGGATAGTTCGTGTTGTCATAAGCGAATGTGTATGAAGGAGTTCCATTCACCATGGCATACCAGCAATATTCCTCCGTGGAATTGCTGGGGTTGGTCGCCCTTCCGGCATAACCATTATAAACGAGTTGATCGCCATTCCAAATCTTCACATAGAACAGTTTGGTCCCATCAGGAACGCCTGCGGAATAGTCATACAAAGAGCCATCGTCATGCTCGTAATAATATGATGAGAACAAGTAAGACAAATCGAATGATGTCAAAGAACTGGAAATCGTCTTCTGGGTACCATTGACAGAAGTTGTGATCTGGCTTCCGTTCAATTCCGCCGAGAGGACGATAACACCTGTCCCGTCTATTCCACTGTCAACCAGATTGGTATAGGTATAATCCACGGTGTATTCTCCGTCTTCCCTATACTTTCTTCTTGTCCAGTAATAAACGTTAGAGGCATCGCAACCGAAACCATTTCCGCTACCATCATCGCAGGATGTAAGGATGGGCTTATCCGTCCCCCAAGAAGAATAGTCTGGAACCTGGAATTTCATCTCGATCCTTGTTCCGGACACTCCTCGGAAATATGTGTCATACCTATATGTGGCATCCTGGCCAATGATAAACCATCCCTGATGATTTGCCACATAGGTGATGTAAGCGGACTCATCGAAGGTATTCCCTTCCGGGAAGGGCCTCCCTGAGTTATTGACCGTCACAGTGCATGTCGCCGTGAATCCTCCGTCATTTGTGGTGACTGTGATTGTTGTCGTTCCGTTGCCGACTGCCGTCACATTGCCCTGCGCATTTACCGTAGCCACGGAAGTATTTGAGGATGACCACGTCACGTCTGTATTCGTGGCATCGGAAGGAGTGAAGGTCGGAGTCAACGTGGCAGTCGAGCCATTCGCTAGAGTCATAGAAGGGATCAACGATACGCCTTCAAGAGGAATCGCCTGCGAGGGAAAGACCTGAATACGGTCAGCATACTCAGACCAACCATCGGCTTCCCTGTACGCCTGAACGCAGCCTAAGGGAACATAAATAGGGCAGTTATTAGTGTAATCGAGCGCTTCACTTCCTAAGGTAGGAGGTGTAGTGGAGCGGAACCAGATACTTTCAAGGCCGGAACAACCATGCAGAGCACGATAACTAATATCCTTCAATGTACTTGGAAAATCAATCGATTTCAGGCTATAATCATTCATGAACGCATATGCTCCGACACTAGTAAGGCCATCCGGTAAAGTAATCGACTCCAATGTGAAGAAGTATCTGAAAGCATGATCTGGTATTGAATATGTGATCGAGGACTTCTTCAAAATAACTTCTTTGAGTCCCATAACAGAATAATTCTTTTTATCTTTAATATTACTTTCCGACGCAAAAGCGGCACCGAGCCTCGAAACCGAATAGTAGTAAGTGGAAGTATTAGTGAAGCCGCTTCTTTCGAGCATATTAGGATATATTTCGACAGTCTCAATTCCAGCACCATATAATGCGGCTTCGGCTACAGTTGTAATAGACTCAGGCAATGAAATCTCAGTTAACGAGGAACAGCCTTTAATGATCGGGTATAAAGAAGTGCTGATTGTTTGGCCTAATTCCTCCAGCCCATCAGGCAAAATAATGCTCTCCAGACTTGTGCAGTTCTCAAAACAACTCCCGCCTGTTCTTATTACACTCTCTGGAATGATCACGTTTATCAAACTTGTGCAATTAGCGAAAGCACCTGATCCGATTGATGTCGCGCCGTCCGGTATTCTTACGTTCAATAGGTTGGTACAACCATTAAACATATTACCTCCTTCATAACTATTAACGGAAGATGGGAGATTGACACTTACCAAACCTGAACAACCAGAGAAAACACCACCTTTATTCCCTGCAGCATAATTGCCCAAAGAATTGACACTTTCAGGAATATCAATCGTAGAAAGACTCTTACAATCTTCGAAGGCATGTGAAGCTACAGATAAAACACCATCAGGTATTGTGATATCAGTAAGGCCTGAACGGGCAAAAGCATAGCCTCCTATTCTAGTAGCCCCATCCTCAATTATCACATTTCTCAAGCATTTGATTCCATAAAAGAGATAATCGTTTCCGCTATATGACGCTGGCACAGTTACTTCCGTTAAAAGCTCGTCATTAACGTAAAGATCCACTGAACTAAAATGCATGTTATACAATCCGGCATACCACAAATCCAATGAAGGTATAGTGACTTTATTTAAAGAGCATCCGCTGAAAGCTGACGAGAAGGTTGTTATCTGTGCCGGGAATGAAATACTCTTAAGATACTTGCAGTTCTGAAATGCATTCTCAGGCAAGGATGTCACTCCAGTGAAATACTTAAACTCATCGAAAGAACTTATGTCTACCCCTCGGAAAGTAGTTCCGATATCCGCCACTGCAGCGGCTTCCCCCTTAGATAGTTTCCCATCCTGATTGGTGTCCCATTTATCGACACAATACATCTTCACTACTTCATCCTGGAACGTGATAATTTCACTTGGATCCACCCAGCCTTCGGGATGGATGCGGGACGCGGGCCAGAATTGGGCCGCTTTATATGCTGTCGCAGCTTCCTCATCGGGGACATAAATAGCCTTGACATCAATACTATACAAGAATCCAAAGGCGCAAGGGTCTCCATTCAAATAAGTTCCGTCTCCTTGAAGAGTGCACGGAGTTTCGGATTCCATGTGGATCTCAAGGGAAGTGCAACCCAGGAAAGCCACTTGCTGGATCTTGGTAACAGACTTCGGGATGTATAATTCCTCAAGTGAAGAGCAGCCTCTGAAGCAACCCCAGGGAATAGTCGTAAGGGTTGGCGGCAGGGTGATGGACTTCAGATTCGTACAACCGCTGAAAGCGCCGAAATAATCTGTTCCTTCGTCATAATCCGTATCATAGCCCAAAGATGTGACTCCGGTAAAGAAACGGAACTCATCAAAGGAAGTGATATTAGTGTTTGACGAGAACACCTCATAAGGTATAGTGGTCACAGCAGCCGCTTCAGCATAAGAGAGCTCACCGTCACCATCTGTGTCCCATTTACTTACGCATAATGCCTTGACCGTTGGATCGGCAAAAGCGATGATAGCGTCTGGATCAAGGTCACCCTCCGGTGAGACAGCGATCCAGCCGGTACTCAACCCATCGGCGATGTTGTCAGGATCCTCGATCCTCACATCAACTGGCTGAGAAAGATTCCTGAACTTGATTCTGTTCAAAGGACGGTTCGCTCGAACCTCGTAAGTTCCACCAAGGCCGTCGCTCCTAACCAAAGTCACCGAATATCCGTCCGGCAAAGCCACGTCGGGAAGGGTGATCAGGTAATAATTCTCTCCCGGTTCAAATGTGCCATTGGGAGCGGTCACCGTCACCGAAGTCTTCGGATCCGTCACCGAATGTACCACTGGGATCATGTTTGTGTTCAACCCAAGGGTCGCGGTTCCGACAAGGACCTCATTATTAAGTCCACGCAAGGTAATCGACACTATGTCATCCCTATTAACCTGGAAAAATGCCCCTGAATATGCCCCGCGGAAAGGAACCGAAAGGGACTCGGAGCGACCGATCATCACGGAAAGGTTGTCACCGAAAGTACCGGCGACTCCGACCTGGACATCAGGATATGTCGTCGTGATCCTCGCGGTACGGGAGATTCCGTCAGGCTCCTGGTAGGTCGCGCCCTCACTGTAGGGGTAAAGGCCCCACACATAGTCCTTTGTGTCATCGTTATCATTGCTGCTCCCGGTGATAGTGGCAATATAACCCCGGAACTTGACAATCGGCTCAGGCTCAGTGTTAAGGGAAGTGAACTCGGCAGCCTCCCCCGCGCTGAACACCTTGATCTTATCCCCCGGAGTCCAGTAATTCTTTGCCTCCACTTCGTCGTAAGAGGTTCTGGTGGCCTGCTGGCCGTCAGCGATACTGGCCGTTATGATAACCTCACCGGGCTCCTGCCCGATAACATCAACGACACCTTCAGGAAGATCCACATCCATACCGATGCGTTGGCACGCCGCAAAAGCGATAACAGCTGATAAAAGCAAACAAAATCTTTTCATGACAATTCTTTCCATAAGTCACAAAGTTACCAATAATCTTGATAATTTTGTGATATGAAATAACTTTGCGATATGAGGAGACTGTTTTTAAGTCTGTTGATCTTGTTGCCATTATCACTAGCGGCTCAGGAGTACCCGGGGGAAAAGTCATCTTGGGAAGGTTGTGACAGGTATGATTTCAAGGTTGAGGACAGGGATGCCATGGTGGTGGTTCCTAAGGAAGCCGCACCTGGGAATCCGTGGATCTGGCGACCAGCCTTCTTCGGGGCCTTTCCCTCTGTGGATCAAGCGCTTCTGAAGGAAGGATGGCATCTGGCCTACTACGATGTGACACATCTTTACGGTAGTCCCAGGGCAGTCAAACTGGCCAAATCTTTCTATGACTATGTCGTCCCGGCCTTCAATCTGGACAAGAAGGTCTGTGTCGAAGGTTTCAGCCGCGGAGGTTATTTCACGTTCGCTTGGGCGGACGCTTATCCCGAAACTGTCTCTTGCATTTATGTCGATGCCCCTGTCTGCGATATCACGTCCTGGCCTGGGCGGCATCAACCGGAATTCTGGAACGGCTTCCTGGAAGAGTGGGGCGTGAAAGACGAGGATGTGGACAGCAACTTCATCGGGAACGCCATCAACCATCTCCCACGTATAGCAAAGGCCGGAATACCAATTATTTCCGTATGCGGCGGAGCGGATGAGGGAGTCCCTTATGACGAGAATATGCACAAGGTCAGGGACGCCTATCAGGCTATGGGAGGAGTCGTGGAGGTGATCGTCAAGCCGGACTGCGGGCATCATCCCCACAGCCTCGAGGACCCGACTCCCGTCGTGGACTTTATCAAGGCCCACACGGATTCTTTTACCGCCAATCAGAAGATCCATCTCCGCGGCAACCTGGACAATTCTCTGGAAGCGATGACGGTGAGGAAAAAGGTCACGGTAGCTTTTCTCGGTGGCTCCATCACCGAGATGGAAGGCTGGAAGGACATGTTGAAGGATGACCTTAAGCAGCGTTTCCCTGACACGGAGTTCACTTTCATCGATGCGGGAATATCCTCCCTTGGCTCGACTCCGCACGCTTTCCGATTCCAGGAGGATGTGCTGGCCAAGGGTGTGCCAGACCTCCTATTCGTGGAGGCGGCGGTCAATGACCACACTAATTTCTTCGGCCCAAGAGAACAGGTCCTTGGAATGGAAGGCATTGTCCGTCACGCTCTTACGTTCAATCCCTTTATGGATATCGTGTTCCTTCACTTCATCTATGACCCGTTTATTCCTTTGCTGGAAAGCGGTGAGATACCTGATGTCATCCTCAATCACGAGAGGGTCGCCAACCACTACCATCTGACTTCGATCGACTTGGCCTCAGAGGTATCGGCAAGGATGAAGACCGGGGAATTTGACTGGAAGAAGTTCGGCGGCACCCACCCTGCCCCGTTCGGACATAAAATCTATGCCGCGGCCATCGGTCAAATGCTTGACTCGTTCACAAAGCCCGCCAATGAATATTCCCGGGCCCCGCACCCCATTCCTAAGGAGTCTCTGGAGTCTAATTGCTACGAGGACGGATGGCTCATGCCACCCACTTCGGCACTGAAAACCAAAGGGTTCCGCCTCGAAGAAGACTGGATGCCTACCGATGGCGCCGGAACCCGCAAGCAATATGTCCACGTCCCCACACTGGTCTGCGAGGAAGGCGGATCACTCACACTCAATTTCCACGGCAAAGCGGTCGGCCTCTACTGCACCTGCGGCCCCAACGCCGGAATTCTGTCCTACACTATTGACGGGAAGGAGTATCCCCTGCTCGACACCTTCACTCCTTGGAGCAAAGGACTGCACATCCCCTGGCTGCATATGCTGGCGAATGACTTGGAGCCTGGACATCATGTCCTCAAACTCAAGGTCTTGAAAGGTGAGCGCTCCGGGTGCTACATCCGCTCCTTCGCTGTCAATGGATCTTCAGAATAGGAAAAACGGGAAAGTTTTTTTACTTTTGACTGGTTAATAGCACTGAATCATGAGAAAACTAATCATCCGGTTGGCCACTTGCTTTGTTGTGGCTATATTATCATCAGCCGTTGTAATAAGCTGCAAACCCGATGAAGAATCAGAGGGAGGAAGCAAGACAGTGGAGGTGACAGGAGTGTCCATAAGCAAAACCTCTCTCAGCCTCACGGAGGAAGATACTGAGACGTTGACCGCCAGTGTCACACCGGCGGACGCTACCAACAAGACTATAAGGTGGAGTTCCTCCAACACGAGTGTCGCCACGGTTGACGCCAATGGAAAAGTGACGGCGGTAGGTGCCGGCACCGCCAACATCACAGCCGCTTCGGCGGATGGTTACAAGACCGCAAGTTGCTCAGTCACAGTCAAAGGCTTATACAGAGCCCTGACCAAGATAGAGATCACCCCCGCGGAATCTAATCTCACCTTTGGCAACACCGCGTCGCTCAGCGTCAAATACACGCCTGAGAACGCTTCGAACAAGAATGTGACATGGAAGAGTTCCAACACCGATGTCGCGAAAGTCTCGTCCAGCGGAATGGTCGAGGTCGTGAACGAGGGAACCGCCACTATCACAGCGACTTCCGAGGATGGAGGGCATAAAGCCACCGCCAAGATCACAGTTTCCGGAACCGCCAAGCCGGGTGTCTATTTCGTAGTGGATAACACATTATACAGGGATGGGAACAGCTTTTACTCTCCGATCTCTCTCAACCCCAGCCTTGACTTGGAGAACCGGCTCTACTATTATTCCTATGCCGACAACAACATCTACATAAGCGGAGTCCCCATATTTAACTATAATTTGACATCGCTCATATATGAGACAGCGGCAGGCGGCGGTTATTTCTTCGTCGGGAATATAAATGACCCCAGGACTGAAATCTCGGTGATAAAGACCAGCCCGATAAAGAAAAGCGGAAAAACTGTCAGCATCCATAAAAGCTCGACAAAGAATGATCTTTGGCTTTATGATATGGCCGCCGACACGAAAGGCAACTTGTACGTGGCCGGAAAAACGAGAAGGTCTGACGGCTATGACATCGCTACTTTGTGGAAGCTTGACACCAATGACAAAGTCACATCAACATCTTATTCTAACGGCGTTGGAAGCAAGTCCGGTCCTGCTGTAGAGGCTGTGTCGGTGAATAAGAACGGTGACGTGTTCTGCCTTGTCTATGAAGGTAGTAACGGCTCCTATGGATATCAAAAGCTCAATCTGTACAAGAACGGCAAAAAGCTGTATCAAGTAACAGAGTTATGCAGTATGTTCTCCTCGCAGTGCTGTGACTTGATGGCCGTCGGAAACGATGTCTATATGTCAATATGCGAATCTCCTAATGGCACCGGCATCACCACGCAAATCAAGGTTTACAAAAACCAGAAAGTGATCTACACGATCAAGGAGGGAGATCGTCTCGCCGCTGGAGATATCTTCGTCACCTCAAAGGGCGATGTCTATTGCGCCGGGCATACGAGTTCAGACACTAAATCCAAATACTATATCTGGAAAAACGGGAAAGTTTTCTACTCCAGCGATAATGTGATCAGTGCTCATTCCTTAGCCGTGAAAGAGTAAACTCCTCCCGGAACTGTTTCTAAATGAACATATTCCCCATTCCAAGGGTCCAGTAGAGTGAGGGGTCTCCCCTTCTCGCTCACAATGGTCACATCTCCAACCACGCCATCTTTGATAGAGGCTGACACCAGGAAGGCGCCCTCGACACGGATCTGGTGGAAGGACGCGTCGAGCGATCGAGGCCAGCAAGGGAACAGACGGACCACCCCCTGATGCCCCATGCAGAGCATCTCGTTGATGGTGTTCGGGACCGTGCTCCAAGTCTCAGTCCCATGAGGATTGTCCTTCTGGAAGCCGTTGTGATAGGTGTGGAGCGAATATTCCTTCAAATGAGTCAGGATGCTGTCGGCAGGATAACCAACCCTGACAGCCGCAGGGTAGAAACTGTTTGTCCCGTTGAAATCCAACCACCTGCGCATCACATCAACCGTGTTCCAAGCCACCTGACGAAGCTCCGGATCACTCGCGAGGCCGATCTGCCCGGCAGGGTAAACATGCTGAAGCCCGAGAGTGTTGTCCGGCCACCAGTCGGTGCCGCATTCAGTGTAGCGGAAAACCGTCTTGCCCTCCCGCTCTTGCAGTGGATAGTCAGAGAGCCGGTCACACCGGTCTTTCCAAGCATCCCTTCTGTCAGCATCCACTTCGAGGAACTCGCTCATGTCGCAAGCGGTCTCCATTACCATCCTGACCAGCCCGAGGGAGGTGACAGGATTCATCGTTCCGACAGTTCCCTCATGGATGGCGTCGTTATAGATCACATAACGGTCACCTTCGAGGGTAAGGTAGTTCTCCCAGAATGTGGCCACTCCTTTGACAAAGGGATAAACTTTCTTCGTAAACTCCTCATCATAAGTGTGATAGAACTGCATAGCGAGGTTCACCACAGCATAAGCGGAGTTGCTTTTCTGACCCCAGAACATACCTCCGGCCTCAATGTTACCCTTCTCACGCCAATCCTTATACTTCCGCTCCATGGCTTCTGACCAGCGGGTGGTCTCGATTCCCAGAGGGCCGATCCCGACCGGTAGCATAATCCCTCCTTTGATTCCAGTCACCGTTTCGGAATAGTACTCCCCTCTCGGAATCGCCGCAAGCAGTGGCCCGTAATACGGGTCGGCCTGCTCGATGCGGTTAGCCGAGTAAAGGGCGTAATATGGAGCCATGTGATTGTAGTTCAGATGGTAATCGGCCATCCAATAAGGTGGCTCCATTGTGATCCAGGTGCCGAAAAGGGGCGGCGGGAAGTCATGGTCACGGCTGCATGAGCCCATCCCGTAAAGCGACACATAGTACTGCCTTTCGATGTCCGGATCCGGAATATTCACATACGACTTCTCCCAGTATTCCTTCCACCACTGTTCATGCTCCTTTCTGAGATGCTTCAATGGTTTGGCACTCCGGAGGCAAGACAGCCCTCGGCGAGCATTTACCCGGATAGGGAGCGAAGCGCAGCGAGACGAGGGCTGTGCTTGCCTCCAGCTGCTAATACTGCCGAGACAATCAATAGCGGTCTGGAGGCAGTCGGCGGACTTGAAGTTGCTGGAGAAGGCGCAGACGATGGTAAGCTGCTTGCCGGGATTCAAGGTAAAAGAGCCATCCTCAGCAGTCTCCGCTAGCATCGCGGCAGCGGCCTTGGTCGGGATTTCGACAGTGGAGTCATCAAAGGCTCTTGTGATATACCTTATTCCGCCAGAAGTGGTTCCGCTTTCCCTTATTCCCGGGAAAGGAACCTCAGAATCAGCGGGTTCCAAAGCAACCGACCCTTCGACTGGTTCCTTGCCTTCCGTACTCAAGCTGATCACCAACAAATCCTCGGTGGCAGCCATGTAGGCCTTCATAATGACCGCTTGTTCTCCTTTCACGAAACGTCCGACAGTTGTGGCATCATAAAGACTCTGGCTGACCTCGTAGGTGGCTCCTTCAAGGGCGGGAATAGATATTCCTACATGGGCAAGCACTACGGGATATGTCTCGTCATGGGCTGACTTCAACCTCCAGAAATCATTGCGGGCGATGTGAAAAACCAATGCCTCAGGAGGTCCGGACAGGGCTGCGCCTGTCTGGCCGTTCCCCAGTAAAGGGGCATCGACGGAATATGGCGCCGGAATCCTGGACGGCGGTTCCGTGAAACGGACAGTCTGCCTGGACAGGATGGCCTCCACCTCGTCCGGTGCCTTCGTTGAGCAAGAAAAGGCTAGCAGCAGTGCTGCTAGCCAATATATTAAGGATCCTTTCAAAGTGAGAAACTACAGGTTGGGGTTCTCCGTGCCCCAGTCGGCGATCTCAGGGACGATACCCAGGGAAATGATCTCGTCACGCATCTTGCAGAGGTGCTCGTAAGAAGCGTCGAGAGCGGCCATCTCCTCAGCTGTGCCCTCAGGATTGGTGAAGTGGCAGCCAGTGGCGTCGATAACGGTCGGCATGGCCATCATGACATTCTGGTACTTCTCATTGTTCACATAAGTTCCGGCCGGCCAAGTGTAAGGCTCTCCGCCCATAGCGGCCTCAATCATCTTGACAGCGCAGTAAGCGGGGCTCTGGAATGAGCTGCGGCCGCGGAGCTTGATGATGTTGCTTCCACCCTGGATTGTGTTGTGTTTGATCTCAGCGAAACGCTCCTCGGAAAGACCCATCTCGGCAAGGGGCTTGCCGTCGATCTTGACCTGGGAAGCGAACACTGCCATTGCCTCTCCGTGACCACCATAAGTGTGGGCACCGGTTACCTTGCACTGCTGGACACCGAACTCCTTGGCAAGAGCCTCCTGCAGACGGGTGCTGTCGAGGGCGGCGAGGGAGGTGAGCTTCTCAGGCTTCAATCCGGAACGGATAAGAGCGGTGAGGGCGGTGACATCAGCCGGGTTGAAAATGACCACGACGAACTTCACGTCAGGGCAATACTTCTCGATGTTCTCTCCGAACTCAGCGGCGATCTTGCAGTTGCCCTTGAGAAGATCCTCACGGGTCATACCCTCCTTACGGGGAGCTCCACCAGAGGAAATGATGTACTTGGCATCCTTGAAGGCGACAGCGGGATCAATGGTGGCGGTGATGTTCACACCAGGGAAAGCGCAATGATCCATCTCAGCGAGGACTCCGAGGAGACCGGGCTCAAAGATGTCGTAAAGGCAGATGTTAGGGGTAAGCTTAAGCATGGCGGCGGTCTGGGCCATGTTCGATCCGATCATTCCGGCGGCGCCGACGATGACCAGTTTGTCATTTGTCAAAAAAGCCATTTCTATAAAATGTTTTATAAATATTTCTTATATTGGGCACACAAAGATAGCAATTTCCCCCAAATTAAGTTAGAATGAGTAAAAATACTCAAAGTATTCTCTAAAAAAAGAACTAAAATTGCTATCGGAAAAATAGAATAATCCTAAAATATATTTGCCATGAATCACAAACTTCTACTCTCAGCCATCGCGGCACTCACCATCGCCTCAGGCGCTTTCGCCCAGACCACCGTCAGGCAAATGCAACAGCGCGGCACCATCCAGCAACGTGGCACCGTCAAAAAAGGCACTGTTGTCAAACAAGGGACTATCACTGAACAACAGAAAGAAGCCATAAAGAAGGCTGGGCAGGATCGTAACACTGCCATTAAAGTCATCGGTCAGACAGCCACCAACCAAACGTCTTCCGACCAGTCCGCGGCCGAGAAGGACAAGGCTCGTCGCAAGGCTATCAACGACTATCTCTTGAACGAGATGTTCAAACTGGAGAACCCCAAGAATCTCATCAGGGATATCAAAGGAGCCAGCCTGCCTCAAACTGTAGTGGAAGGAGGAATCCTTTACGAACTGAGGGAAATCCCGCATGATGTCAATGAGAAAGATGGGGACATTTTCACCGAGGACAACAACGATTATTTCCCGGGCAGACTGTTAGTTGCCGACAAGAACCTCGCGGATGGCAACCCGATTCCCGTGGCCGGCCTGGGAACAGGGAAGGTTGATGTGGCCCTTGACATAGACACCGGAGGTAACAAGTTCGTAGTGGAGGATGTCCCAATAACTTTCGGTAAGATCCAGGAAGCTGTCCAGACCCTTGTACGTCAGATGTATAACTCAAACGGCTACAGGCAACCAGCTAGGATCAAATCTATTACAGGGGACTATACCAGCAAAGAAGAAATCGCCATAAAGGCAGGATGCGACCTTAAGTTCGCCGCGCAATTCAGCGGTTCCGTGTCCACCAATCAGTCTCATACCACGATCACCCATCTTGACGACCTGTCCCAGGTGTACTACAATGTGGTCGTGACTCCGGCGGACAATGACTACTCCAACCTGTTCGGCCCGGAAGTCACCGTCGATGACATCAAGAAAGCTGTCAAGGAAAGATACCATAATTGTCCGTTCGTATTTATCAGCCAGATGTCTTACGGTCGCAGGCTCTACAAATTCTCCGAGTACAATGCCAGCGATTTCAAGCTGGATGCCTCCGTCTCGGCTTCCTATTCCGGAGCATCTTTCACATCGACATCCAATATCACCAGGAATTCCGAGGCAAGTAATGTGACGGTTTATTTAAGGGGTGGTGATCCCAGCCTCGGATCCGGGTTGATCAAGGACAAAGCCACTGTCGGAACCGTGATGGCTAAATATGAGAAGAATGACGGATCCAACTCAGCCCTTTCAATGAACCAGGCAAACCAGGGGGTCTCGATGTCCTACAAAACAACATACCTTGGATCTCAGCAGACCTGCCAGCGCTCAACCACCGGGAATTACAAAACCGCTGAATACCGCAAATGTGTCAACTCCTTGTATTTCAAGGTTCATGCGAAAGTCGATCACAGGGGTAATCCCGCTGTCGCGAGGGTGAAACCAAAGTTCTATTATAAAACTTTGAAGATAGATCCTAACACAGGTAAGATTTTGCAGAGGGGTATTGAGCATAGTCCGATTGAGCCGGAAATGAAGTGTTACACCACATGGACCCGCACCGTTGAACTCGAGCCTAACGAATACATAGACGGAAACATAAAATGTAGCGTCAGGACAAAGTATTCTGGCGATTGGTCACAGTCGATAGGCGACAATTACATAGATCCAGTGAAGTATAATGGGCAAATCAGCACACTCATGTTCGCCGGAGAAGTGGAAAAGAATGTGTATGTCAGCGCAAGTTCCGACATCGAATTCATCGGAATAAAGAAGGGCAAGAAATAATCTATCCATAACGTGAAAGTTTTTCTTCTTCTCCTGAATGTTTTGACGCTTCTGGCAGGGTGTCAAGGAGGGGCACGTGACGCAGGAACATACTCATTCCGGAACTTGGAGATCAAGTATCCATCAGGCAGCATGGAAGTATCCAATATTCAGGAAGTTCCCGATAAAGGACTCGTTTCCCTACTCATTCAGGAGAAGAAAGATAAGCAATCCAGGATTGAAATCGGGATCAGCGAGTTTTCCGAAAATTTCCTGGACACAGTCCCTCAAGAAGAGCTCCTAGGCGAACTTGCAGCCGAAGTTGATGAAATGGAACGGAATGTATCCTCAATTCCGGGTGTTTCGGTTCTGGAAAAGAGCGATATCCAATGGTCATCTCCCCCCTCAAACCCAGAAGCGTTCTCCTTTTCTAAGATTCAGGAAGATGACAAATTCATCTATCTGGTATTCTCAACGAAAATTGTCGGAAACTACTGCGTCTATTCAGTCAGCAGAAGTTCAAATCCTTCCACAATGGAAGTATTTAACGACATTTTAGACACAAT
>JAEEGI010014652.1_pt1 | contig 16455 bp, 12 predicted proteins | sample 8958751 | NCBI WGS metagenome assembly JAEEGI01 (sample SAMN16246545, study PRJNA631951) | gut metagenome | biome: gut microbiome; feature: rumen; material: KS-attached | host: Bos | place: Iran: Karaj | collected 2018-10
TCCGCACCTACCAGGAGGCCCGCGTTGCCCGCGAGACCGCCGAGGCTGACAACACCAAGAAGGCCATCAAGAAGGTGAACAGCACCGTCGAGAAGACCACCCTCGGTGACATCTCCGCCCTCGCCGCCCTCAAGGACAAGCTCGAGAAGGGTGAGTAATCCCCAGAACAATTTTACGGTCACGATGTTGGGCACCGCATCGGCGATGCCCGTCGTGAACCGGAGTCAAAGCGCCCAGGCACTGCAAGTGCATGGGCGCTTGTTCCTTGTGGACGCCGGGGAAGGCGTGCAGTCGCAGATGATGCGGTTCCACGTGTCCATGGCGAAGCTCGAGGCCGTATTCATCTCGCACATCCACGGCGATCACGTGTTCGGCCTGTTCGGCCTGCTCTCCACCTTCGGGATGGGGGGCCGGACCGCCCCGCTCCACGTGTACGGCCCGGGAAATCTCCGTCCATTCATCAAGTTCTTCCTGTCTTACAACGAGTGGCTGCCCTTCGAGATTGCCTTCCATCAGGTGAACACCCGGTTCCCGGAAGTGATCATGGAGACGAAATCCGTGGCCGTGACGGCCTTCCCGCTCCTGCACGGCATCGAAACCTACGGCTACATCTTCCGGGAGAAAGAGCCGATGTGGAACGTGCGGAAGGAATGCATCGCCCAGTACGGGCTGAGCCTTACCGAAATCGGCACGCTCAAGCGGGGGGAGGATGTGGTCCGCGAGGACGGCACCGTGATTCCGCTCGCGGCGGCCGCCTATAAGCCCTTTACCCCCCGGAGCTACGCCTATGTGTCTGATACGGCCGTATTCCCCGGAGAAGCCGAAGTGCTCCAGGGCGTCACGGTCCTTTATCACGAGACAACCTTCCTTAATGAACACGAGGACAAGGCGGCCGCCCGGTTCCATTCCACGACCCGGCAGGCCGCGCAGGTTGCGGCAGATGCAGGCGTGTCGAAACTGCTCATCGGCCATTATTCTTCCCGGAATACGGACCAGCGCCTGTACGAGGCGGAGTGCCGGGAAGTCTTCCCCGAATCTTACGCCGCGGCCGACGGCGACGTGTACGAAATCTGATTTTTTTCCGTATCTTTGAAATCGGTTCTATTTCAAAGGTATGAAGAAGGTCCTCACTGCCATCGCCTTGATCCTGGGGTTCGCGGTTTCCGCCCAACGGGAGCCCGGTTCGCCCCAGGAACGCTATATATCCCGGTACGCCTCCATCGCCATCAACGAAATGTACCGCTCCGGCATCCCTGCCAGCATTACCCTGGCGCAGGGTATCATCGAGTCCCGATCCGGCCAGTCCGCCCTCGCAGCGGAAGGGAACAACCACTTCGGCATCAAGTGCCACAACAGCTGGAAAGGACGGACGATGCTGGCCGACGACGACCGCAAGAACGAATGCTTCCGGGTCTATGACTCCGCGGAGGAGAGTTTTCGTGACCATTCCGACTTCCTCCGTTACCGGGACCGTTACAAGTTCCTTTTCGACTTCAAGACCACCGACTACAAGTCCTGGGCATACGGCCTCAAGCAGGCCGGCTACGCCACGGATCCTTCCTATGCCGCCAAGCTGATCAAATGCGTGGAGGACTACAACCTCTCCCGCTATGACCGGATGACCGTCGCCGAGGCCCTCGCCGAGGGCGGTGCTGACGCCGAACCGCCGGTCACGCAGGACGAACTGGAAGGGATTCCCGACTCTCCGCTCAAGATCGAGGCCGGCGAGATTTTCAGGGGAAAGGCCGGTGAAGAGTACCGTTTCTCCCTGTCCCGGACGCTATACAGCCGGAATGGCGTTCCTTTCGTCTACGCCGTCGAAGGGGAGACCTATGCTTCCATCGCCAAGAGCAACCACCTGCTTCTCCGCGAGATCCTCAAATTCAACGACCTGCCCGGCCGTGCGGAATTGCACGCGGGAGAGGTCGTGTACCTGGAGCCGAAGAAGAACAAGACCGTCCGCGGCCTGGACAAGTACATCGTCGGGGAGGATGATGAGACCTTCCACGGCATCTGCCAGCGCTTCGCCGTCAAGGAAAAGGCCATCCGCAAGTTGAACAGCCTCCCGGCCGGTTACCAGCCCAAGGAAGGTGACGAACTCCTTCTCCGTCCGGAACCCAAATTCAAGAAACTATGGAAAAAGCGGTAAAGTCTGGGAAGAAGAAAGGGCTTCTTGTCCTCCTGGCCCTCCTTTGCGTGGTGGTCATCGGTGTCGCTTTCAGCCTGTACGGAGCCTTCTATGACCGGAAGGTGCCGAATTTCAGCGGAACCTACGAGTTCTATGTCCGGCCGGGCATGGAGCCTTCGGACGTGCTGGATACCCTCCTGCGCAGCGGTGTCGTCCTGAACCACAAGAGTCTCCGCCGGACCCTGACGCCCCTGGGTTCGATGAAGGCCGGCCACTATACGGTGGATGCGAAGTCTTCCAGCAAGTATGTCTCCCGGATGCTGGCGAACGGCTGGCAGACGCCGGTGAACCTGACCCTTTCCGGGACCATCCGGACTCCGGAAATCCTGGCCCGCAAGATCGGCAACCAGATGCTCGTGGACAGTGCCGCCGTGGCGGATTTCGCCCTGTCGGCGGATTCCCTGGCCCGGTACGGTATCACGCCGCCTCTCCTGTTCACCATCGTGATTCCGGACACCTACCAGATCCTGTGGACCAGTTCCGTGTCCGAGATCTTCGACCGCTTCAAGAAGGAGGCCGATGCTTTCTGGACGGACCAGCGCGTGGAACTGGCCCGGAAACAGGGACTTACCCCCGTCGGGGTCGCCACCCTCGCCTCCATCGTGGACGGGGAAACCCAGTATGGGCCCGAGCAGCCCACAGTCGCCGGCGTATACCTGAACCGCCTCCGCCTCGGGATGCTCCTCCAGGCCGATCCCACCGTCGCCTACTGCTACTGCTACAGCCTGAACCGCATCCTGACGCGTCACCTGGAAATCGACTCTCCCTACAATACGTACAAGTACGCCGGCCTGCCCCCGGGCCCGATCTCCTGTCCGCCGAAAAGCTGCCTGGAAGCCGTCCTCTATGCGCAGAATCACAACTACCTGTATTTCTGTGCCGATCCTTCCTTCAACGGCTCCCACCGCTTTGCGGCGACCTATACCGAACATCTGAACAATGCCCGTGCCTTCCAGCGAGCGCTGGATGCGCGCACCAAGCGCTGAGCCTATGGACGACGCTCTTTTCCCGCAGTATTCCGCCGAGGGCCGTGACCTGATCCGGAAAGCCTACGACGTGGCCGAGAAGGCCCTCGCCGGCGAAACCCGCAGCAACGGGACGCCCTTCTTCGGGCATCCCCTCGCCGTCGCGAAGATCGTCGCTTACGAAATCGGCCTGGCACCCGAATGTGTCGCCGCCGTGTTCCTGCACGAGGCGACGCGGGGCGGGAAGATGGACCTGGATATCCATGCCCTGAAACTGGACGAAAGCGTGTATACGATGGTGGACGGCCTGAACAAGATCTCCACCATCAAGCCTAAGGACACCCGCCTGGAGGCCGAGAACTACAAGAAACTCATCATCCAGTACTCGGCGGATCCGCGTGTGACCGTCCTCAAGCTGGCGGACCGCCTGGAAGTGATGCGTTCGCTCGCCATCTTCCCGAAGGCGGACCGCGAACGGAAGGTGCTGGAGACCCTGATGCTGTACATCCCGCTGGCACACCAGCTGGGTCTGTACAACATGAAGCGGGAGATGGAAGACATCTACCTGAGCTATGCGGAGCCCGAACAGTACCGGCTCATCACCAACAAGCTGAAGGCCACCCAGAAGGACCGGGAGAAACTGATGGCGGAGTTCATCGAGCCCCTGAAAGTCAAACTCTCGGAGGCCGGGATCCAGTACAAGTTGAAAATCCGCACCAAGGCCGCCTACTCCATCTGGGCGAAGATGGTCAAGCAGAAGGTACCCTTCGAGGGCGTCTTCGACGTGTTCGCCATCCGTTTCATCATCGACTGCCCGGAGGACATCAAGCTGGAGCGGGAGCTGTGCTGGAAAGTGTTCGGATTCGTGACGGAGGAATACGAGCAGGATACCCGGCGGCTGCGTGACTGGGTTACGAACCCCAAGCCCAACGGCTACGAGTCCCTCCATATCACGGTCAAGAACCGGGACGGCGCCTACCTGGAAGTCCAGATCCGCACCCGCCGCATGGACGAGATCGCCGAGAACGGCTTCGCCTCGCACTGGTCCTACAAGGGCATCAAGCGGGAGGAGACGATGGACCGCTGGCTGACGTCCGTCCGCTATGCCCTGGAGCATCCCGACACGGACAGCCCGGAGGACCTGCCGCAGCCCCCGTCCCGCGAGATCTTCGTGTTCACCCCCACGGGGGAACTCCGGATCCTGCCCGCCGGGGCGACCGTGCTGGATTTCGCCTTCTGTATCCACACCAATATCGGCACGCGCTGCGTGGGCGGCAAAGTGGGCGGCAAGCCCGTTCCCATCAAGGAGAAGCTCCACACCGGCGACGTCGTGGAGATCCTCACGGCGAAGAACCAGCGGCCGGCGCCGGACTGGATCAATTACGTGGTGACCTCCAAGGCCCGCCAGAAGATCAAGCAGGCCCTCAGCGAAGGCGAGCAGAAACTCGCTTCCGCCGGCCGGGAACTGCTGGAACGCCGGCTGAAGAACTGGAAACTGGAGTTCCCGGACGAGATGCTCACCGAGATGATGAAGAAGCGCAAGATCACGAGCGTGAATGCCTTCTTCGCCGCCGTAGGGGAGGGGAACATCGACGTCAACGAGATCAAAGAGTACATCCTGACCGAGGAAAAACGCCGTCAGGAGGCTCTGGAGGCCGCCCAGGCCCAGGAAGCGTCCCGCCCGCACCGGATGGAGACGTCTTCCAAGGACGATATCCTCGTGCTGAACGCCAAGGACCTCAAGGGGCTCGACTACCGGATGGCCCGCTGCTGCAACCCGGTCTTCGGCGACGATGTGTTCGGTTTCGTCACCCGCGAGAGCGGTATCAAGATCCACCGCATCACCTGTCCGAACGCCGCCCGCCTCATCGAAACATACCCCTACCGCATCCAGAAAGTGCGCTGGGCCGATTCTCCCTCCAGCGGCTCCTTCCAGGTTTCCCTGAAGATCACCACGGACCAGGAGAGCGAAGCGCTGAACAAGATCATGGAGGTCGTCGGGACCTTCAAGGCCTCCATCCGTACCTTCAACGTCCAGGAGAACGAGCGGCAGGGTACCTATGACATCCTCCTGAAACTCCTCGTCCCCTCGAACCTGGAGCTGGACAAGATCCTTTCCCAGATCCGCGCGCAGAAGCATGTGCTGAAGGTGAACCGGCAATAGATTCCTTCGCTGCGCTCGGAATGACCAGGAAGCAGGAGTGATAAAAAAAACCGGAGGTCCAGCGGGCCTCCGGTTTTTGGTTCAGGGTAGTGAATTACTTCACCTCGATCACGACGCAGCGGTTCTTGGCCGGGGTGTCGAAGATGTTCTTGGTGTCGCCGTTGGCCACGGTCTCGATGTTGTTGCCGTTGGCGCCGAGCTTCTCGAGGAGAGCCTTGACGGCGTCGACACGCTGCTCGGAGAGCTTCTGGTTGCCCTTGGCGGTACCCGTCTGCTTGTCGGCGGAACCGGTGAGCAGGAGTTTGGTGGCGTTGTCCACGACGTTGTTCGCGAAGTACTCGAGGTGAGCCTTTTCACGCTCGGAGATCTTGGCGGAGCCGAGGTCGAAGTAGATGGTAGCCGGGGAGGCGACCTTCGCTTCGACGGCGGTGAAGCGACCGTTCTTGAACAGATAGGTCTGGCCGTCAACCAGGTTCTTGAACGGAGCGAGCTGGTTCTCCAGGTCGGCGATCTTGTTCTTGAGCTGGGCGTTCTCCTTCTCGAGGGCAGCGACCTTGTCCTTCAGGGCGTTGTACTGAGCCTCGGTGAAAGGAACAGGGACGATGACCGGCATGACGGAGCTGAGGCGGTCGAAGCCGGTGCGGCCGAGGTTGAACTGCAGGCCGAGGGTGGCGGTCGGGAAGCCGGCGTAGCGGCCGCTGATGCCCTTCATGTTGTAGGCAGCGGCACGGGCGGCGATGAGACCCAGGTCGAGATTCAGGTTCACGCGCTCACCGAGACGGAAGCTGTTGAGGAGGCCGATACCAGCGGCGAATTCCTGGTCGAGCTTCTTCATGCCATGATGCTTGATCATGCTCACACCCGTGGAGGCGTAAGGGATGAAGTTCCAGACACGGGACTCCTTGTAGCCGTCGATGGCGTTGGAGACGTTCCAGAGGAAGTCAGCGTGAATGTAGTGGAACGGGGCTTTGTTGAACTCACCGCTCTTGGAGGTGTTGGAAATACCGTGCCAGCCGGCGCGGACACCGATGGTGGGGCTGAACCACTTGCCCAGATAAACATCCGTAGCAAGACCGATCTTGCCCAGACCATAGCCTTTCTCGATGACGGAGTTGACACCGGCGCCAAGGCCGATGAACATGTTGTCAAAGGCGCCGTTGGTCACATAGGGACCACGGACAACCTCGCCAGCCTCATTGCGGTTGGCATCCTCCTGCGCGATCGCGTTGAAGGAGAACAGGAAGCTTGCAGCAGCAAGGATTCCGATGAATTTGATGACTTTCATAATACTATGTTAAGTTAAAAATTGCGTCAATTTCCAAGCGTATTTTCGCTATACGAGAGCAAAGTTCGGTAAAATTTTTTACAAATCCAAATCCGCCCCACTTTTTTCACCTCTTTAAATAGTGTATCTTTGTGCCATGAAATTCCAGCTCCAGTCCGATTATCAGCCTTCCGGCGACCAGCCGGCGGCTATCGACGGCCTTTGCAACGCCCTTTCCGAAGGGGTCGGCGCCGTCACGCTGCTCGGCGTGACAGGATCCGGGAAGACCTTCACGATGGCCAATGTCATCCAGCGCCTCCAGCGTCCGGCCCTGATCCTGAGCCACAACAAGACGCTGGCTGCGCAGCTGTACGGCGAGTTCAAGGCGTTTTTCCCGCATAATGCGGTGGAGTACTTCGTCTCCTACTACGACTACTACCAGCCGGAAGCCTACATCCCGGTCACGGATACCTATATCGAGAAAGACCTGAGTATCAATGATAAAATCGATGAGCTCCGCGTGAGCGCCGCCTCCGCCCTGATGTCGGGGCGCCGGGACGTCATCGTCATCTCGTCGGTCTCCTGCCTGTACGGCATCGGCAATCCGGACGATTTCCACGACCAGACCGTCACCGTCCACAAGGGCGAGGCCATGTCCATGACCCGCCTCCTGTACAAGATCGTGGACGCTCTCTACTACCGGACGGAAACCGAGTTCAAGCGCGGTTCTTTCCGCGTCCGGGGGGATACCGTGGACATCTTCCTGGGCGGTGCCGACTACGCCGCCCGGATCGAATTCTTCGGCGACGAGGTGGACAGCATCTCGCTGGTGGATCCCGTGACGGGTGCCCGTTTCGAGGAACTGGACAAGATCGACCTGTATCCGGCGAAGAACTTCGTCACCTCCAAGGAGAAGGGCGCGAAGGCGGTCCTCCAGATCCAGGACGACCTCTTCGCCCAGGTCGAATACTTCGAGAGCATCGGCAAGTCCCTGGAGGCGAAACGCCTCAAGCAGCGGGTGGAGTACGATATCGAGATGATCAAGGAGATGGGGTACTGCCCCGGCGTGGAGAACTACTCCCGCTATTTCGACGGCCGCAAACCCGGCCAGCGCCCTTTCACGCTCATCGACTATTTCCCGGACGATTTCATCTGCTTCATCGATGAGAGCCACGTTACCCTGCCTCAGATCCGGGCGATGTTCGGCGGCGACCATTCCCGCAAGGCCACGCTGGTGGAATACGGATTCCGCCTGCCCGCTGCGGCGGATAACCGCCCCCTCACCTTCGACGAGTTCGAGTCCATCACGGGCCAGACCGTCTATGTGAGCGCTACGCCCGCCGATTACGAACTGGAGAAATCCGAAGGCCTCGTGGTCGAGCAGATCGTCCGGCCGACCGGCCTGCTGGACCCGCCCGTCGAGGTCCGTCCCACGGAGAACCAGGTGGATGACCTGATGGAAGAAATCCGCAAGCGGGCGGAGGTGGACGAGCGCGTGCTCGTCACCACCCTCACCAAACGGATGGCCGAAGAGCTGGACAGCTATTTCGGCCGGATGGGCGTCCGCTGCCGGTACATCCATTCCGACGTGGACACCGCCGAGCGCGTGGAAATCATCGAGGACTTCAAGAACGGTTTGTTTGACGTCCTGATCGGCGTGAACCTCCTCCGGGAGGGCCTGGATATCCCCACGGTCTCGCTTGTCGCCATCCTGGACGCCGACAAGGAAGGCTTCCTGCGCAGCGGCCGCGCCCTCACCCAGACCGCCGGCCGCGCTGCCCGCAACGTGAACGGCCTCGTCATCATGTACGCCGACACAATTACCCAGTCCATGGAGGAAACCATCCGGGAGACCAACCGCCGGCGCCAGAAGCAGCAGGAATACAACCAGTTGCACGGCATCACCCCGCAGCAGGTGCAGGTTCGCGCCAATATCCTCATGTCCGAACTGGTCACTTCCAAGGAGGATACCACCCATGTCAGCGGTTTCCTCAACGAGGGCGGCGGCTTGTCGGCCTCCGCGACGGGAAAACCGCTCAACCCGCGTCTCCGCAACACCGTCACCGGACACGTCAGTGCCGAGGACTCCGTCTCAGCCCCGACCTATGTTCCGAATCCTTCCGACCTGGGCCGCGGAACCGTTTCCGTGGGCCTGGGCCATGACGCCAAGCGCGAAGGGACATCGGCCTATGTGGACGGCTATGTGGCGGCCGACCTCGCCGCCGTCCTCCAGGATCCGGTCATCCGGTCCATGTCCCGGTCCCAGGTGGAGAAGGCCGCCGAGGAGGCCAAGCGCAAGATGCAGAAAGCCGCGGCCGATCTGGATTTCACGGCCGCGGCGAAATTCCGCGATGAGATGTGGGCCTTGCAGGAATACCTGAAGGTCTGGAAAGACTAGCTACTTCCGGCCACCCTTGCGGCGGCTCTTCTTGCGGCGGGCCTTGGCGGCGTTCGCAAAGAAAGCGAAGGCGGCGAGGGCTACGATGAAGAGACCGATGAGGATGTAGGTGAACGCGCTGGCGTTGTCGCCCTTCACGCGGGACCACATCTCGATGAGCTTGGCGGTATTCTCTCCCCAGTCATGCTCCTGCGTGGAGCGCTCGATGTCGGCCTTGTCCGGATAAAGGACCGGGTTCGCGCAGACGGCGGTGTCGGCGGGCGTGAAGAAGTAGGAGAGGTCGATGGGTTCGTACTCCTCGTCGATGAAGGCGTCACGGACTTCCGGAGCGCCGCTCACGGACACGTAGCCGGTTTCCTCGACATTGCGGATGACGATGTCGGGACGGCTCATGAAGTTGATCCAGTAGCTGGCGGCCTTGGTGTTCTGTGCGTACTTCGGGATCACCCAGCCGTCGAACCAGACGGTGAAGCCTTCCTTCGGGAGGGCATAGCGCAGGTCGACGTCCAGCTCCGCGGCCTCTTCGATGGCCCATACGCCGTCACCGCTCCAGTTGAGGCTCACCCAGCCCTGCTCCTGGACCATCTGGTCTTTGCCGAAATCGGCCTCCCAGCCGGCCACGAGGGGCTTCACCTGCTTCAGATACTCCTCCACGGCAGCGATGTCCGCGTCGGAAGTGTAGTTCATCAACGCGTCCATCGTCACCTTCCCTTCGGCGATTTCCTGCTCCTTGACCTTCAGGATGATCTGGGAGTAGATGTCGCGGGCGGAGTCCTTGATGAAGATGCGGTCGGCGAACTTGGGGTTGCGGACGATGTCCCAGGTGGAGGCTTCCTCGTCGGTCACGTACTTGGCGTTGTACAGGATGCCGGTGGTGCCCCACATGTAGCCCACGGAGTAGTCGTTGGCGTTCTTGCCCTTGCCGTCCATCTTGTCGAAGCAGGCGCGGATGTACGGGGACAGGTTCCCGTCGATGTAGTTGGGCGTGCTGCCGAAATCGCGGTTCAGGGGCAGCAGGAGGTCGTTCTGGAGCATCCGCTCGATGATGTAGTCGGACGGGCACACCACGTCGTAGTCCTCATGGCCCTTCTCGATCTTGGAGAGCATCGTCTCGTTGATGTCGAAGGTCTGGTAGATGACCTTGACTTTTTCGCCGGTCTGCTGTTCGTACCACGCCTCGAACTCGGGAATGACTTCCTCGTCGATGTAGTCGGACCAGTTATAAACCTTGAGGATCTGCGAACGGTCCTCGGAGCAGCCGGCGAGGAGGGCGACGGCCGCCAGGGTGATCAGGATTCTTTTCATCTGTTTTCTTTGAGTTTGCTGAGCCGGTCCTGCCGGATGTTGATGATGATCAGGAGAATGAGGACGACCAGGAAAATCAGGGTCATCAGCGGGCGCAGTTCGGGGGTGAGACCGCCCTTCCGCGCATCGGTGTAGATATAGGTGGAGAGGGTGTCCAGGCCGATGGTGCCGCGGGTGAAGAACGTCACGGCGAAGTCGTCCAGGGACATCGTGAAGGCGAGGATGAAGCCCGAGACCATGCCCGGCTTGAGCTGCGGGATCAGGACCTTGCGGAGCGCCACCTGCGGCGTGGCCCCGAGGTCCAGGGCGGCCTCGTAGATGTTCGGGTTCATCTGCTGGAGCTTCGGCATCACGCTCAGCACCACGTACGGGGTGCAGAAAGTGATGTGCGCCAGGATGACCGTCAGGTAGCCCTGGCTGAAGTGCAGGAAGACGAACAGCAGGAACAGCGAGACACCGGTGATGATGTCCGGGTTGATCATCGGGATGTTGTTCAGGAAGGTGACGGCTTTCCGGTAGCGGCCCTTCATGTTGTGGATGCCGATGGCCGCGACCGAACCCAGCAGGGTGGAGACAGCGGCGGCGACGAGGGCGATGAGGACCGTGTTCTTCACCGCCGCGAGGAGCGACGCGTTCCCCTGCATCTGCCCGGTCAGGAGGTTCCGGTACAGGTCGGTGGAAAAGCCTTCCCAGCTGCCCAGGACCTTGCTCTCGGTGAAGGAGAAGATGGCGATGAACACCAGCGGGGCGTACAGGACGACCAGCAGGACCCAGATGTACAGTTTTGCGAAAAACTTCTTCATAGGGCTAGATCAGGCCTCCTTCCAGCTGTTCCTTGTCCTTGTCGAACAGGGTGGTGATACCGATGATGATGAGCATGACGAACGCCAGGGCCGCGCCGTAGTTCCACATGGAGGAGTTGATGTTCTCCTGGATGATGGTACCGAACAGCTTGATCTTGTTGTTCGTGAGGAACTCGGAGATGGCGAAGGTGGATACCGTGGGCATGAACACCATCAGGATGCCGCTCATGACGCCGGGCATCGAAAGCGGCACGGTGACTTTCCAGAAGGCCGTCCACGGGGTGGCGCCGAGGTCGACGGCCGCTTCCGCGTAGGACTTGTCCATCTTCGCGAGGATGTTGTAGATCGGGTAGATCATGAACGGCAGGTAGTCGTAGACCATACCGAAGAGGAGCGTCCCCTTGCCCAGGGTGATGCCCAGCATCGTGAAGAGCTGGGCCGTGGCGAGGGTGCGCATCAGGGCGTTGATCCACATCGGCATGATGAAGAGGACGATGGTGACCGCGCTCTTGTTGTACTGCTTGTTCGCCAGGATCCACGCGGCGGGGTAGCCGAGGAGAATGCACAGGGCCGTGTTCTCGAGGGCCACCTCGATGGAAACGGCGAACGTGGAGAGCGCATCCTTGTCCGTAAAGAACTTCGCCAGGTTCCCCAGCGTGAAATGCCCCTGGGAGTCCTGGAAGGCATACACCATCACGAGGACCAGCGGCAGGACAACGAAGAAGACCAGGAAGATGACGTACGGGATGCTCCAGTTACTGCGCTTGCTCATCTTTCTTCGTGATCTTGATTTCCTTCTTGCTGTTCTCGGGATTCAGCCGGATGCCCACGAGGTCACCCTTGTCCCAGATGTCGTTCGTGTCGACCCAGAGGAAGTCGCCGTCGTCGGTCTTGATGGTCAGGTGATAGTGGTCGCCCATGTACAGGATAAAGTGGACTTCGCCGTCGATGATGCCGTCGTCCAGGTTGTCCATCAGGTCCACCGCCTCGAAGGGGATCTCCACCTTGACGTCCGTGCCCGGCTCGAATCCGCTCTTGAGCGGGAAGTCTGCGTCGAGCAGGGTGATGGTTTCCGCATCCTTGACGGTGCCGTACAAGGTGTTGCAGAGGCGTTCCTTCTTCATCACCTGGATGTCGTCCGGGTCGATGTACAGCATGACTTCGCTGCCCACGGGGTAGGGGTCATAGTCCTGGATCATGAGTTCGTAGCCGGTGTCGGTGTCCACCCACATCTCGTAGTGGACGCCCTTGAAAATGCAGGAGTTGACCTTGGCCTTGAACTGGCACTTCGCCGGATCGGTCGTGAAATAGATGTCTTCCGGACGGACGACCACATCGACCTTCACATCCTCGCCGAAGCCTTCGTCCACGCAGTCGAACTCGTGCTTGATGAAGGCGACGCGGCGGTCGCGGATCATGCGGCCCTTCAGGATGTTGCTCTCGCCGATGAAGTCCGCGACGAAGCAGTTGACGGGCTCGTTGTAGATGTCCACCGGGGTACCGATCTGCTGGATGCGGCCCTCGTTGAGGACGACCACGGTATCGGAGAGGGTGAGGGCCTCCTCCTGGTCATGGGTGACATAGATGAAGGTGATGCCCAGTTTCTTGTGCATCTCCTTCAGTTCGATCTGCATGTCCTTGCGCATCTTGAGGTCCAGGGCGGCGAGGGGCTCGTCCAGGAGGAGCACCTTGGGCTGGTTCACGATGGCGCGGGCGATGGCGATACGCTGCTGCTGGCCGCCGGAGAGGGTCTCCACGTCGCGGTCCTCGTAGTCGGACATCGCGACGAGCTTGAGGACCCGGCGGACGCGCTTTTCAATTTCCTCCTCGGGCACTTTCTTGAGCTTGAGGCCGAAGGCGATGTTGTCGTACACGTCCAGGTGCGGGAACAGGGCATAGCGCTGGAACACGGTGTTCAGCGGCCGCTCGTGCGGCGGGACGCCGGCGAGTTCCTTGCCGTCCATGAGGATGGAGCCTTCGTCCGGCTGGAGAAAGCCCGCGATCATCCGCAGCAGGGTAGTCTTGCCGCAGCCGGAGGGACCCAGCAGGGTGATGAATTCGCCGCGGCGGATATACAGGTTGATGTCCTCCAGTACCTTCTTATCGCCGAAGGATTTGGAGAGGTTCTTGATCTCGATGATCTTGTCCATGCGCCTAGAGGATGCTGATTTGATACAGGAGTCCGGCGGTCAGGGACACGAAGGAATAGGTGTGGTCGTAAGAAGCGACGGCGTGGACGCGGAGGTTCTCGATGGGGAACCAATGGAAGGCCAGGCCGCCCCACCAGCGCTTGAAGGTCAGGTCCTCGACCAGTTCGGAGGCGTAGTTTTCATAGCCGCCCTTGGCGAGGATCGTGAATTTCTCGCTGGGGGAATAAGTGACGCTGGGCATGATGGTAATGCCCTTGCGCATGATGTCAAGTTCGTCACCGACGGTGCTGAAAGCATCCAGACCGACGGAGAAGGTGTCGAAGTTCAGGCGCTGACCCAGGGCGAAGACGGGCTGGAACTCGCCGGGCTCGGTACCGACGGCGGTGGCGCTCCAAATGGTCTCCAGCGGGCCGTGCTCACCCCGCCATTCCAAGGAATAGTTGAAGAGCTTGCTTGCGAAGGGACGTTCGCCGTACGGGGAAGTGGAGAACTGGAAGCTGAAACTATCGCCTTCGGACGGAGTGGTGAAGGCGGCCTTGGCACCCCACTGGTAGCAGGAGAAATTCTGCCAGAAACTGGAAACCAGGGACGGATGGACCTCGAAGTCGTAGTCGTCGAATTCCAGGCCGCCGGTGGTGACCATGTCCTTGCCCAGGGTGAAAGCGAAGTTGCCCACGCTGTAGGTCAGGTACGCCCAGTCCAGCCAGTTGGTGTTGTCGGAATGGAACGTGTTGGCATACAGGTCCTTCGTCGTGGCAAAGACGTCGTGGACGGAATCGAAACCCGCCCAGTGGTTGCAGACGCTGAAGGAAAGGTTCTCGGTGATGTTGCCTTCGAACAGGGAATAAAGAGATGTATTGCCGAGTGTGAATTCTCCGCCTCCGCCTTCATCTGTAAAGAAGACAGGATTGAGGTCAAGTCTCGGAATAACGGACAACTCGACACTGCGGCCGGAGTTGTCAGCCTCTTGTGCGGACACAAGGAAGCAGGGCAGCAGACTTGCTGCGCAAACAACCAGGAGTCTCTTCATTTTGGATACGCATAAAATGGTATTTGGTGAAACATGTAGAACCCCAAAGGATTCCGGCTGCAAAAGTACGAAAAATTATTTATAACGGGCCAATAATTTCAATTCATTGTCCGCTTTTATGCGGTCGATGATCGCGCACACCACCCGGAAAGTCCTGGAATCCCGCGTATAGACGGCCGGTGTGATGAAATTGACACGCCCCTGGCGGAGGAGTTTCTGGGCAACCGCCCGCTTGTGCGGGATGGCGGGATCGAAGACGGCGATGGAATTGCCCCCGAACATGTTCACGATCTTCATCGACGGGACGTCGGTGTCCCCGTCGCCGAAATAGATCATGTGGGTGAAGGGGATGCGCTTGTTCTCGTCCGCCATGCTCTCATTCACGCGCTTGGCATCGCGGGAGGAGAAGATGCCTTTCTGGATCTTGAACAGGTACTGGGTCTTGGCGGTGTAGTCCACGGCGATGCCGGGCCATTCGGCCTCGCCCTTCTCGTCATAGATGAAAGACCCGGCGAACACGTGCTTGAACTCCCGGGCGATGGGGGAGCCTTCGATGATCTCCTTCAGGCCGGAGGAATTGATATAGTGCTCGATGCGGACGCCGTGCCGCTCCCCGTACTCGTTGACGAGGCGGAACCAGTCCCGGACCCCATCAAAGAGCTTGATGTCCTTCCCGTAGCGTTTGAAACCTTCCCGGGTCAGGCGGATGCCGTTCGCGCGGGCTTCGTCGAACATGAGTTTCATGTAGGCGAGGATGTTGGAGGCGTCCTGGCCCTTGGCGATGCCGTCGCTCTTGGACCAGAACTCCTCGGGGGTCTGGCCGATGGCCTGGATGAACCCGAATTCCTGCATGTTGCCGGGGGAGAGGGTGCCGTCGAAATCGTAGATGAGGGCGATGATGGGTTTGCGTCGCATAATCATTCTATCCAATATTCTGCTCGTTCTGTCCTTTATTCTGCAAAGATACGAGAGTTTAGGGAATAATTGCTACATTTGCAGTTGCGTTAACTAAAAACAAACCGAATGAGCACTTATCCGCACTATCTGGAAAGACTTCAGGCCGCGACCCGGAAGTACTGGGACAAGCCTGCCCTCAACACCATCGGCGGCGACAGCCTGACTTACGCCGAGATGGCCACCGCCATCGCCCGTTTCCACATCATTTTCGAGAAAGCCGGCTTCAAGAAAGGGGAGAAGATCGCCCTCTGCGCCAACAACGGTGCGCGCTGGGGCTTCGCCTACCTGGCCGTCAACACATACGAGACCGTCATCGTTCCCATCCTCGCGGACTTCACGCCCGAGAGCGTGATGGGCCTGGTGAACCACTCCGACTCCGTCGCCCTCTTCACCAACGCCGCGCGTTGGAAGAAGATGGACCCGGAGAAGATGCCCGCCCTCAAGGTGGTTTTCGACGTCGACAACTGGGATGTGCTCATGTGCCGCGACGAGAAGATCGCCGATGCGGTCGCCCACTGGGACGAACTCTTCGCTGCGAAGTATCCGAACGGCTTCGGCCCGGACGACGTGCATTTCCCGACTGACAACTGGGACGACCTCTCCACCATCAACTACACCTCCGGCTCCACCGGCGACCCGAAGGGCGTGATGCTTACCTACCGCAACTTCTCCGCCAACGTGGATTACAGCCAGCGCCACGTCCCCGCCGGCGACAAGATGGTATCGATGCTCCCGATGGCCCACATGTACGGCCTCGTGATCGAGTTCCTGTACCCCCTGTGCAACGGCACGTCCATCTACTGGATGGCTAAGGCCCCGACCCCGGCGGCCCTGATGAAGGCTTTCGCCGAAGTGAAGCCCTACCTGCTGATCACGGTCCCGCTCGTGATGGAGAAGATCTACAAGAACAAGGTGAAGCCCACCCTGGACAAGCCCATCATGAAGATCCTCCTGAAGATTCCCGGCTTGAACAACATCATCTACAAGAAAGTCAAGGACGGCCTCGTGCAGGCTTTCGGCGGCAACGTGCAGGAGTTCATCATGGGCGGCGCGGCCCTCAACCCGGAGGTCGAGCGCCTCTTCAAGCGCATCAAGTTCCCGTATCTCGTGGGCTACGGCATGACCGAGGCCTGCCCGCTGCTCGCCTATGAGCACTGGACCAAGTACGTGGCCGGTTCCTGCGGCAAGGCCGTCGACGTGGCCGAGGTCCGCATCGACTCCGACGACCCGC
>JAEEGI010014653.1_pt1 | contig 16455 bp, 10 predicted proteins | sample 8958751 | NCBI WGS metagenome assembly JAEEGI01 (sample SAMN16246545, study PRJNA631951) | gut metagenome | biome: gut microbiome; feature: rumen; material: KS-attached | host: Bos | place: Iran: Karaj | collected 2018-10
AGTAACGCGATGGGAAATCTGATTGCCGGGCTGCCCACACGCAGCGGTGATACGGGGAAGGCATATGTTTTCGTTGACCCCAATCCCAATACTGGTGCCACCGATGGGAATGTCATCACTGACGCCCATATCAACCAAGCCAGCGCAAAGCATTGGGATCTCTACCATTATAATTGGAGTAATTCCAGTTGGGTGCCCTATACCGGCAACTCATCGATGCGTGGCGATGCGGATGGTGACGGTGAGGTGAGCATCAGCGACGTGAGCAAGCTGACCGACTACCTGCTCACGGGCAATGCCTCGGGTGTCAACCTGTCGGGTGCCGATGCCGACCAGGACGGCGAGGTGGCCATTGCCGACGTGAGCGCCATCATCGACTACCTCCTTGCGGGCAACTGGTAAACTTCACGCATCCTCACGCTAAGCCGCCAAGCCGCTAAGTTTAGAAAACAAGAAAGGCTTTAGGCTTTAGGTGTTAGGTGTTAGAAAACAATAAATACAACAAATACAATATTTTATATGGCATCCGCACTTCCATCGACTGGAATGCGGATGCCATATAAGATTCTTAGCGGCTTAGCGTCTTAGCGTGAGGTCAAGATTCTTAGCGCGTGAGGCCAAGATTCTTAGTGTGTAGGCTGAGTATCGGTGTCCGGGGATTGTGGGCGGCGGTGGATGCGCCAGCCGATGGCGGCGACGAGCATCGACATCAGGGGGCTGATGAGGTTGAAGAAACAGTAGGGCAGGTAGGTGAGGGTGGGGACACCCAGGACGGTGGCCTGCGTCATGCCGCAGGTGTTCCAAGGCACGAGGACCGAGGTGACGGTGGCGGCGTCCTCGGTGGTGCGGCTGAGCAGCCGTGCCTCGTATCCCTCGCGGTCATAGACGTTGCGGAAGATGTCGGCGGTGAGCACGATGCTGATGAACTGGTCGCCCGTGGTCAGGTTGAGGAACAGTCCGGTACCCACGGTGGAGGTGACCAGGGTGAACCTGGTGCGTACAAACCTGATGATGACGCCGGTGATGCTCTCAATCATGCGGCTGGCGACCATGACCGAACCGAGGCACATGGCGCACAGGATGAGCCAGATGGTGTTGAGCATGCCTGCCATGCCGCCGGTTGATACCAGGTCGTTGAGCGCTTCATAGCCTGTCTGCACCGCTGTCGCGCCGTAGAAAGTGATGGCCAATCCCTTGAACAGCGCCATGGGGGTGCTGAGCGTCGCATCGGCGGCAATCTGGGTGAGGATGTGCGGCTGGAAGATAAGCGCCATCACGCCTGCCATGACCGATGAGGCAAACAGCACGATGAGTGACGGCACCTTGCGTGCGATGAGCACGCCGGTCACCAGGGGCACGAGCAGTGTCCACAGCGAGATGTTGAAGGTGTTAGCCAGGCCGGTGGTGTACTGCTCGATGTGCAGACTTTCCTCGCTGCCATGCCCCAGGCCGGCGATGAGGAAGATGGCCAGTGTGATGAGTATCGAAGGGGTGGTGGTGAGCACCATGTAGCGGATGTGCTCAAAGATGTCCACCCTCACCGACGACGAGGCGAGGATGGTGGTGTCGCTCAGCGGCGACATCTTGTCGCCGAAGTAGGCTCCCGAGATGATGGCTCCTGCCGTCCAGGCCTCGGAGATGCCCAGCGCCTGCCCGATGCCCAACAGCGCCACGCCGATGGTGGCCACGGTGGTCCACGAACTGCCCGAGAGCAGCGACACCAGGGCACAGATGACGCAGGAACTGACGAGGAAGAAACGCGGCGAGAGAATCTGCACCCCGTAGTAGATGAGCGTGGGCACCACACCGCTCACCATCCATGAGCCGGCCAGCATGCCCACCGTGAGCAGGATGAGCAGTGTCACGGACACGTCGCCGATGGTGCGCGTCATCTGGTCCTCAAAAACCTTCCACGGCACGCGGTAACGCACCATCGAGATGGTGACGCACACCGCCATCGCCATGAGCAGGGCAATCTGGCTGCCTCCGCTCAGCGCATCGGCGCCAAACAGGGTAATCACGATAGCCAGCAGGCCTATCAGCACCACGACGGGGATGATGGCTATCAGGGGGTGGGGGAGTTCACGGTCGGTCATATTGTAGGAGTTAGGTGTTAGGCCTTAGGCGTTAGTTGAAGCTTTCAGCCGTTAGCCGTTGATTCTAGAGTGCAAACTTACAAAAATTATTCTATCCATCGCTCATGGGAACGCATAAAACAGGCCTAAACGGCATAAAATTAAATGTTCCACGAGTTGTTGACAATTAAGGCCAGTTTTCAACAATTCACCCATTTTAACGGACTTTTTCAAGGTTTATTGAGCGAAAAATTGTTACTTTGTGCCCGTGAAACATTCGAGGCTGCAGTTAAGGGTTGGCATCTGATGGTTAACCCTTGGAACTGTAGCCCTTTGGGCAAGCCTAGACTTGCAAGACACAACTGACAAATTGAAGATTATCCACAATGGGAAAAATAATAGCAATAGCCAATCAGAAAGGGGGCGTGGGCAAGACCACGACATCGATCAACCTGTCGGCGGCTCTGGCGACCAGCGGCAAGCGTGTGCTGCTCATCGATGCCGACCCGCAGGCCAATGCCACCTCGGGACTCGGTATCGAGCCCAAAAACATGTCGTCGACCATCTATGAATGCCTGGTCGATGATTACCCCGTGGCCAGCGCCACGGTGGACACCTGCGTCGAAGGGCTGAAACTGCTGGGCTCGCGCATCGACCTGGTGGGTGCCGAGCTGGAACTGGTCGAGAAGCAGGGCCGTGAGCGCGTGCTGCGCAATGCCATCGGCCAGGTCAAGGACGACTACGACTATATCATCATCGACTGCAGCCCGTCGCTGGGACTGATTACCGTCAACGCCCTGACGGCGGCCGACAGTGTCATCATCCCCGTCCAGGCCGAGTACTTTGCCCTGGAGGGCATCAGCAAGCTGCTCAACACCATCCGCATCATCAAGGGCAAACTCAACTCGGGGCTACGCATCGAGGGCTTCCTCGTGACGATGTATGACGCGCGCCTGCGCCTCGCCAACGAGATCTTTGAGGAGCTGAAGGGCCACTTCGGCGACATGGTCTTCAACACCGTGATACCGCGCAACATCCGCATCAGCGAGGCGCCCAGCCACGGCCTGCCGGTCATCCTGTATGACCCCGACTGCCGCGGCTCGGTCAGCCACAGGCAACTGGCCCAGGAAATCATCTCCCGCGGCTGATAATCCACCTAAATTAGCAATCAAACAAACAACAATCACTACCACAATATGAAACGTAGCGCTCTAGGCAAAGGCCTTGACTCACTCATCTCGATGGATGACATACAGACTGGCGGTTCGTCGGCCATCAACGAGATTCCCATCAGCCAGATTAACCCCAACCCCGACCAACCCCGCCAGAACTTTGACAGCGAGGCGCTCGAGGAACTTGCTGCCAGCATCCGCGAGCTGGGCATCATCCAGCCGCTGACCTTGCGCAGCATGGGCGACAACAGTTACCAGATCATCTCGGGCGAACGCCGTTACCGTGCCGCCCTGCTGGCAGGCTTGGAGAGCGTGCCGGCCTACATCCGCACGGCCAACGACAGCGAGGTGACCGAGATGGCGCTGATCGAGAACATCCAGCGTGAGGACCTGAATGCCATCGAGATTGCCTTGACGTTCAAGAAACTCATCGAGCAGTACAAGCTGACGCAGGAGCGCCTGAGTGAGCGCATCGGAAAGAAGCGCGCCACGATTGCCAACTTCTTGCGCCTGCTCAAGCTGCCTGCCGAGGTGCAGCTGGGTCTGCACGACCACGCCCTCGACATGGGACATGCCAGGGCACTGCTGTCGCTCGATGATCCCAAACTGCAGCTCAAACTGTATAACGAGACCATCAAGAAGGGCTTGTCGGTGCGGCAGGTCGAGCAGCGCGCCAAGCAGATGCAACAGGCCGCCCTCGAGGAGCGCGCTGGCCAGCAGGGTGACACCAAGCCGGTGAATGCTAAGGACTATGAGATCCTGCAACGGCATCTGTCATCGGCCTTCGGGGTGCCCGTGAAATTCTCGTGCGACAGGACCGGCAAGGGCAAAATCACCTTCCCGTTCAGCACCGAGGAGCAGCTGGAGAAGATCATCAGTATCTTTGATACATTGAAGAATGCTTGACAAGTTCACACGGTGGAACGCTTGATGACATATCGCGTGAGGTGGCGCCGCATGGCCGCGGTGCTGTTGCTGTGCGTGCTGTGGGGCTGCTGCGACCTGATGGCGCAGCCGACTGTCGTCACAGTCGTCAGCGACACGGTGACCACAGCGGTGGGTGAGCCTACGGTGCCGGTCCATCACGTCCGTCGGCCCGTCGCGGTGAGTGACACTGCGCGCCTGGCCAGCGAGGCACCCGTGCGGGTGGTCAATGCGTCGGGCGACACGGTGATGTTTGCCTCGATCGATTCCATCAAGGGCATCACCGGCGTGGAGGTGCTGGTGGACTCAGTGGCCACCGCCGAGCCGCTGGGCAAGATGCGCACGTTCAACCCCGACCCGCAGCGGGCGCTGTGGCTGTCGGCATTGTGCCCGGGCTTGGGCCAGCTCTATAACCGCCGCTACTGGAAACTGCCCATCGTGGTGGGGGCCTTTGTGGGCCTGACCTACGGTGCGACGTGGAACAACCGCATGTACAAGGACTACTCCAGAGGCTACCGCGACGTGATGGATGATGACCCGGACACGCGCAGCTACATGGGCTTCTTCCCGCCGACGGTGAATGAGAGCGACCTGGATGTCGCGTGGCTGCAGAAGGTGATGAAGAACAAGCGCGACTACTACAGGCGCTACCGCGAGATCTGCGTCATCGCCATGGTGGGCGTGTACCTGATCAATATCGTGGATGCCTATGTGGACGCCTCGTTGGCCCACTTCGATATCTCGCCCGACCTGACACTCGATGTCGCCCCCACGGCCATCGACCCGGGCGTCACTGGCGGCCGGTTGCCGTCGCTGGGGCTGCAATGTGCCTTCAGCTTCTAGAATGACGAAATAAATAACGACATGACAATATGACAAAAAAACGACTCATCACATTAATGCTCACTGCGATACTGGCGGCGACCTCGCTGCTGGCCGCGCCGCGTGAGAAGAACAACATCCTCTCGTTGAAGCAGTCTATCACCGACGATGACATCGTCTTCCCCGAGAGTTTTGACACCGACGTGTACAAGATGATGACCAACTGGTACTTGCAGAACTACACCGTGCTTGATGCCGATGTGGAGAACAAGTCGCCGGGCGAGGTGGGCGAGGAAACCTACATCCGCCGTCTGGCAGCCATCCCCTCGGTCATCGAGATGCCCTACAACCAGGTGGTGCGCAAGCACATCGAGCGCTACGTTTACCGCAGCCGCACGCTGGTCGAGGAGATGCTGGGCATGAGCCTGTATTACATGCCCATCTTTGAGCAGGCACTCGAGAAGGAAGGTCTGCCGCTCGAGCTCAAGTACCTGCCCATCGTCGAGAGCGCCCTGGACCCCAATGCCGTGTCACGCGTGGGAGCCGCCGGACTGTGGCAGTTCATGATCGGCACGGGCAAGGGTCTGGGACTGGAGATCAATTCGCTCGTCGATGAGCGCCGCGATCCCTACCGCTCCAGCGCCATGGCCGCCAAGTACCTCAAGAACCTGTACCAGATCTATAACGACTGGTCGCTGGCCATCGCCGCCTATAACTGCGGTCCCGGCAACGTCAACAAGGCGCTGCACCGCAATGGTGATGCGGGCGATTTCTGGGACATCTACAACGACCTGCCCCGCGAGACACGCGGTTATGTGCCTGCATTCATTGCCGCCAACTATGCGATGACCTACTACAAGCAGCACAACATCAGCCCGTCGCTGGCCAGCAAGCCGCTTATCACCGACACCGTCAGCGTGAACCGCCGCATCCATTTCTCTCAGATTGCCCAGGTGCTCAACATCCCCATCGAGGAGATCCGTACCCTCAATCCGCAGTTCCGCGCCGATGTCATTCCCGGCGACAACCATCCCTACATGCTTGTGCTGCCCTCCCAGCAGGTGTACAGCTTCATCATGAGCCAGGACAGCATCGACAATTACCGCGACGATCTGTATGAACACCGCCAGGTGGTTGAGCCCGGCGGCCAGGTTGCCACCGCCGAGGAGTACCTCTCGGGACGCATGGCCAGTGGCGAAATCCGCACCATCAACCACAAGGTGGGACGCGGCGAGACGCTGTCATCCATCGCTGCCAAGTACAACATGACCACCAGCGAACTCATGTCGCTCAACAACATGAGCAGCGAGCGCGTGCATCGCGGCGATAACCTCAAGGTCAAGGCGCCTGTCCACAGCAACGCCAGCGCCGACAACGAGGATATGGCCCTCGTGCAGACCGTCAGCAGCAGCGAGGCAACCGCCACATCGGGCGGCGAGGATGCCTACAACGAGCAGGCACAGTTCGACGAGGTGAAGAGCATCGAGGCCCAGGCAGCCACCAAGGCGCCCTACAAGGGCTCCTACACCGTCAACGTGGACAAGGAAACCACCGCGCAGGCCACGGCCAAGAAGAGCAATACCCGCAAGGAGGACCAGACGGCTCGTCAGCAAGCCTCGCGCAGCAACTCGCGTGACTGGCGTGACCGCAACAACCGCTACAGCAAGGACAACAGCAAGAGCCGCAACAGGAGAGACAACGCCGAGCGCAGCTCCAAGAGCAAGCACAAGAAGCACGAGAAACCCAAACAGCCCTCCGAGGTCACCGTGCAGAAGGGTGAGTCCCTCACCAAGATTGCCGAGAAGGCTGGCGTATCGGTAAAGGACATCGAGCGCGCCAACGGCATCGAGGACGGCAACAAGATCAAGGCTGGTGAGAAAATCAAGATTCCCACCAAGGAAGAAGCCCGCAAGGCTGCTGCCGGCGAGAAGAAGGGCGGCAAATCCTCGAAGGAAAGCAAATCTGGCAAGTCAAGCAAAAAATCCAGCTCGACGAGTAAATCCAGCAAATCCGGTTCGTCGAGCAAGTCCGGCTCCTCGGGCAAGAGCTCCAAGAAGTCCAAGAAGAAATAAGTAGTAGATGATTATTCGCGGGTGAGGTCCACAATCACCTCGCGCGCGATCAACAGACCGGCCGCGGCAGGAACGAATGCGTTGCTGCCCGGCTGTTTTTTTCCATCGACATAAACGGGTACATCAGGATTCCAACGCGGCTCCTCCTCGCTATAGACGCACTTGAAGTGGTGGATGCCCTCGCGGTGCAGCAACTTGCGCAGCATGCGTGCCAGCGGGTCGATGCGCGTCGCGTCAAAGTCCGCCACGCGGAATGCCATCGGATCCATCTTGTAGGCCGCCCCCATCGAGCAGATGTGCGTCACCCCCAGCCGCAGGCAGCGCCGTGCAATCTCCATCTTGGCCGTGATGGTGTCCAGGCTGTCCACCACATAGTCAAAGCAAGAAAGGTCGATTTCATCGGCGTTTTCCGGCAGGTAGAACATCTTATGGGTGGTCACCTGGCACTGCGGATTGATGTCACGGACACGTTCGGCAGCCACGTCCACCTTCGGCCGTCCGATGGTGCTGTGCAGCGCATAGATCTGCCGGTTGATGTTCGACACACTCACTGTGTCGTCATCAATCAGGTCCAGCGCACCCACGCCGCTGCGGGCCAATGCCTCGACCACATAGCCGCCCACGCCACCGATGCCGAACACAGCAACACGGCTACGGGCCAACCGCTCCATCGCCTCGGCGCCCAGCATCAACTCCGTGCGCGCAAACGGATTCTCCACGTTTCTATTCTGATCATTCTCCATATCCCGAACGTTTCTTTTACCCCGCAAATTTACTATAACCGCCCCCTATTGCAGTCCATCTTGCCCTAAAAAATCGCATTTTGACAAAAAATGTCCGATTTTTTGCCCCCGATTCAAAAAATTCCCTTATCTTTGCACCCGCTTTTACGCCCAGATGGCGGAATCGGTAGACGCGTTGGTCTCAAACACCAATGGGGTAACACCCGTGCCGGTTCGACCCCGGCTCTGGGTACAGAAAACTAAGCGTAAGGCGCTGAAACTCAATGAGTTTTGGCGCCTTTTTCTATAATCTACTGGAACATTACTGGAAAAATATATCTCTTTCTGTTTCTGTGGCGCAATGGTAATGATTCCATTCAAATTGGTGAGGGTTAGGCGCGTGTACCTATAAAAGTGTGTAAAAAGTCCCTCGTGCTCTGGAGGGCACGAGGGATAGATTTTTGGACAATGATTTGTGGTTAATTCCAGGTGCCGCTGAGCAGGAAGTCGATCAGAGCGGTCACGTCGGCAATGTTCACGTTGGTGTCAAGGTTGCAGTCGGCCGCCTGCAGGTTGATGTTGGCATCATCATTGCTCAGCAGATAGTCGATCAAGGCGGTCACATCAGCGATATTCACCACAGTGTCTTTATTCACGTCGCCGCGCACAAACGCAGGTTCCACATATTTCACGAATGTAATGGGATTGAACTTCAATGCGCCTTCAACCTTGCAGATAATGCCATAGACATTGTAATTGCCAGTGGCAGGCTGATTCACAGCCCACAGGACGTCGGTCAGTCCAATGGTCGTTCCATCGGGCAGCGGCAACGAGCGGATGGGGAAAAAGCTCTTAGTCACATTCTCGATGTAAACATAGGCGTTGAGCATGCTCTCATCCACGGCTCCGGTGAGTTTTTGGGGAGCTGCCAGAGCGACATTGGTCTCACCGCTGGCGCTGAGGCCGGCAGCATCGGTAAACTTCACCCAGTTGTCATTGCTGACCTTAGTGGCGCTCCACCCCTGGGTCAGCACCTGGCCGTTCTCGAAGGTGGCGCCAGCCACGTTGGTGATCTGGCCATAGCCTGTAGCGTCACGCACGAACAGGAAGCCATAGTTATAAAAGGTAACAACAGCGTCCCCGTTGAACACAAACTTGGCATTGTCCTCAAGCGCATTGGCCTCGGAGATGAGGGTCACAGCAGCCGGAGCACTGGCATCATCATAGGTGAAGGTTGTCTTGGGATAGAATTGCTCGGTAAAGTATTGGTTTCCACCATAGACAGCACTGGGCACACTGGTCTTCACGCCATAGAAAGAGCCCGTGCCTGAAACCGTCCCCGCTTGCGTTACCTTGACCATGAGTGCAAGGTTGCCGCCGGCATAGGCAAAGGGAGTATCGAAGTTGACAGCGATCTGAGATTCACCCTGAGTCATCGGGAGTGCGCCCACTAGAGTGAGGTTGCTCTCAGGGATGCGGAAGGGCGAGATGGTGGAATACTCCGATTCATCGACCACACCCAGGAAAAAAGAGAGTTCACCGCCATTCATCACACCGCCGCCCTCGTTAGCGATATAGAACGTCAGCCCGGTAATGTTTTTGCCCTCCAGCTGAGTGAGTTGGCCGGCAGGATAAATCACCTGGCCAAAGTAGGGCGGGTAGTTGAAGTAGGCGGCACGGAACGGAATGTACTGATTGGTGTCAGTGCCATCGGCAACAGTCAATTGAGCGGCCTGGGCAGCTAATGCTATAGCGGCCACAGCCATTAAAGTAAAAATTTTCTTCATTTTTATTGACACTAAAATATTTAAGTTAATAATTAATTGGATTCTCTGTAAATCAACTCGTTGCTTCAAAACCGGGTGACCAATAAACATTCATTGCAGTTTTTTTATATTCAGTAACCTAATGACCTTAGTACACCGCTATTGATAAGACCTATTTCATAAACACTTGACCAATACTTGGTCATCAACAAGTAAGAATTGCACAATCACGCTACAAATTTAGTCAAAATTTGTGCAAGTCGAACACAAAAGCACATAAAATGTGATTTTGTTGAGGCGCCGCCAAATTTATCAAGAAGTTGTGACAAATAACAATATAGGCACAAATTTTATCCAAGTTTCAAAAAGTAGCTTAGCCACTTTAAAAAACTTGAGGTCCGGGAGTACTACAAAACAAAAAAACTTGATAAATATTTTGTCATTTTGGAGAAAAAATGTAAAATTTGCAGCGCAAAACGATTGGTTTTGTTCCCAGTTACTATCAAAATGCTATCTTTGATATCGTGTGAAAGGAGATAGGATTTCACACTGTAGTCAAGAGGTGTGATACTATACTTGGGACCGGAATAGAAATTATTGATAGGATATTGAATGTGAAATCTGTTAAAATCCATATAGTACTATTATTGCTATGTGTCCTGCTGGTTTCTTGCTCATCCAGTGAGAAGAAGTACCGCATCGGGGTGTCGCAGTGCTCTGACGACATCTGGCGCGACAAGCAGAACTCTGAGCTGCAGATCGGCGCCTATTTCCACGAGAATGTGGAACTGAGGTTTGCTGTGGCATTTGACAGCGACGAGCGCCAAATCCAGCAGATTGACAGCCTCGTAAGCACTGGAATCGACCTGCTGATTGTGGCTCCCAACCAGGTATCGACGATTTCGCCGGCCATCGACCGCGCCTACGACAAGGGCATCCCGGTGATTGTGTTTGAACGCAAGACCAACACCAAGAAGTACACGGCCTATATGGGTGCCGACAACTACGAGATGGGTCACCTGATGGGCGAGTATGTCGCCACACGGCTCAATGAACGTGGCCGCATCATCGAGGTGATGGGCCTGAAGGGCTCTTCGCCCGCGATTGAGCGCCACAACGGCTTTAGGGAAGCCATCGCCCAGCATCCTGGCATCCAAGTGGTTGCAACCCTGCAGGGCGACTGGACCGAGCCGACGGCCTACAACACGGTCAAGCAGTGGCTCGACAAGAACATGGGTGAGAAGATTGACCTGGTGTTCGGCATGAACGACCGCACGGCGATGGGTGCCCGCAAGGCCTTTGAGGAGGCCGGAGTCGCGTTGCCGCTTTTCTGCGGCATCGATGGCCTGCCGGGCGAGAACGGCGGCATCCGCCTGGTAATGGATTCGCTGCTGGATGCGTCCTACATCTACCCCACCCACGGCGACCAGTTGCTGCAGCTGGCCGTGGACATCCTCGAGGGGAATCCCTATGAAAAAGAGACGAAGCTGATGTCGGTGCTCGTCACCCAGGAGAATGCCCGCGTGCTGCTGATGGAGAGCGAGGAAATCATGCGCCAGTCGCACAACCTCGAGCAGCTGCACGAGAAGGCCAGCCAATATCTCGACCAGTTGGGCAACCAGCGCACGCTCATCTTTGTGGCCCTGGCTGCCATATTCCTGTTGCTGGCATTGCTTGCCGGCATCTACATGTACTACCTGCAGCGGGCGCGCATCCAGGACGAACGCATGCAGATGGAGCGCGAGCAGCTGGACTTCTACACCCAGGTGAGCCACGAACTGCGCACGCCGCTGACGCTCATCCAGGGGCCGCTGGACCAGTTGTTAAGGACCAACGACTTCCGCACCGCCAGCGACAATGCGCGTGAACTTTTCACTATCGTTCGCCGCAATACTCAGCACCTTACCGGTCTCATCAACAAGATGCTGGATGCCCAAACCGGCGGCACAGTCACCGACGTCAATGCACATGTCGAGACGCAGCATCTTGCGCCTGCCGAATCGGCCGAGAACGTCAAGCCCGACGAGGATGCTCCCACTGTGCTCATCGTCGATGACAATGCCGATATCCGCATCTATCTGCGGTCTATCCTGCAAAGGCAATACCGCCTACTGGAGGCCGAGGACGGCAAACGCGGCCTGGAGTTGGCCCGCGAACAGGTGCCCGACCTGATCGTGTCGGACGTGATGATGCCCGTGATGAACGGCTTGGAGTTCTGCCAACAAGTGAAAAAGGACGACATTTCCTGCCACATCCCCGTCATCCTGCTCACTGCCAGGGCGCTGGAAAAGCATCAGATCGAGGGCTACGAGAGCGGAGCCGACGCTTACATCACCAAGCCGTTCTCGCCTGAATTGCTGCTGGTCCGCATCAGCAACCTGCTGCAGAGCCGCCATCAGCTCAAGGACCTGTGGGGCATGAAACCCGCAGCAGAACCTGTCGAAGCCCCCGCCACGATTGCTGCACCCGCCCCCACGCCCATCGAGGACGCCTTCATTTCCCGATTCAAGAAGATAGTGGAGGAACGACTGGCGGACAGCAACCTGAGTGTCGAGGACCTGGCTGCCGACATGGGACTGAGCCGTGTGCAGCTATACCGCAAGGTCAAGGCCTTGACAGGCAGCACACCGGTGGACCTGCTGCGCAAGGCAAGACTTGCCCAGGCTCAAAAGCTGCTGCAGGAGTCAACGCTGTCGGTTAGCGAAATCGCCTATAAGGTGGGATTCGCCTCTCCGTCCTATTTCACCAAGTGCTACAAGGACGAGTTCGGCACCGTTCCAGGCGAGGCACGCAAGTCCTGATCCCACCCAACAAATGCAATAATGCCCTCACGCCAAGCCACCAGGACGCTAAGTCTTTTAATATTGCTCGCAAGCGACTCGCAACAAAGCAATTTTCTCTAGGGCAGCAGCTGGTAGTGTTTAACGCCTCGAGACGCAAGATAATGTCTCTCTACTGGCCAAGTGATTGCTGACTCATTGAGATACAGAATACGCGTTAAGATAAGAGCGCCCTCCCGTGTGGGTAGAGCGCTCTTATCACATTCATGAGTCCCCGAATTAGAGGTTCAGATAGGCTTTCAAGGCTTCGACATACTCCTCGAAGGCTTTGCGTCCTTGCTCGGTAATCTGGCAGGTGGTGCGTGTCTTCTTGCCGACAAAGCCCTTGGTGACGGTGATGTAACCGGCATTGGACAGTTTGTCGAGCTGCACGCTCAGGTTACCTGCTGTAGACTCGGTCTGCTCCTTGAGGTAGACAAAGTCGGCCTCGTCCACGTTCATCAGGATGGACATCACCGCCAGCCGCAGCTGGGAGTGAAGGATGGGATCCAGCTCTTTCATCGCTGCAACTTGGCTTTACGGTTAATGATGTGACCTGGAATGATCATCATGCAGATGAAGGCAATGATGAACAACGGCAGAATCAGGTTGGCATACAAGGGAACCTCGGCCGCAATGCAGCAGACGATGAATATGCCGCAAGCCAGGCCGATTGCGCCACCTGCCACCAGCGATTTCTCCTTGATGATAATGCCCTGTGCCATCTCGGCCATAGGAACAATGATAAGTGCAAAAGCAAACATCATCTTCCACGCATCGTAGCCCTTGAGCAGTGAAAATCCCAGGCAGAACAGCGTTGCGACAAAGGCCGATATGCCTACAATCGTCCAGATCTGTGACGTGAGCTTGTCGGAATAGCTCTTCACGCCATATTTCACACGTTGCTTCTTATCCATAATGGGGGTTGCGATGCCACCGATAACACCGATTGCGAACCACAGCCAGTTCCATGCCGGATTGTGGGTTTTCACTAGCAAAATCCATAACAGGGCTGCCACTACTACCGAAAGGTAACCCCACATCAACATGATGTTGCCGTCGCCGATGTAACGCTGGCGGGTGCGATTGATCATCGCGGTAATCAGTTCGAGACTTTCTTTCTCGGTCATTTTCTTGTCTTCCATAACTTGAATGTTTTTAATTTGGCTATAAAGCGGTTTAAAATATAAACTAAAACTCTCCGAAAAAAGAACAGCACTCGCGATTACCGTTCTTATTTTCACGCTGCAAAGATAAAGCGGTTTATAATATAAACCAAATTTTTACCATATTTTTAACCTTTATTAACACAATCACGTAATAAATACCTTCTCTGACCCGTAAGACACATCTTTAATAATAAAAGACGCTAACTGATGCCGAATCTTATAATCAATATTGAATAGACCCTACGTTTTGCAAAAATCGCTCTTGACGGCCACGAAAGGAACACTTAACTTGCGTATAAAACCATAAAAATGGTGTGGACCGACGCTTCATCTAATCTAACGGTTGCCGCAGACCTGGTATGAGAGTGAAACGATGTAAGACCCACATCTTTTGCCATTTTTTAGCACAAAATGCGCATCAAACCCCAGAACAACTTGTAAAAAACGTTCATTGACTAACAAAATTGATGCATCGAAACATATTTACAAGCGGAAGAACGAAAACTGATAGTCCCCAATATATTAATAGGTTAACTTTGCCAAAAAATGACACAAACTCAATTCATTTATTAACCAAAACCAACAGAACAATGAACGTACTGAAAAGATTTCTACTCAGCTTCATGCTCATGTTGACGTGTACCCTAGTGTATGCGCAAACAGAAATCACAGGCACCGTCGTTGACGAGACAGGAGAAACCGTCATCGGCGCCACTGTGATAGAGAAAGGTACCAGCAATGGTACAGTGACCGACTTTGACGGTGTATTCACCATCAAGGTCAACCCCGGAGCAACCCTCGTTTTCTCCTACGTGGGCTTCCTGAATGTCGAGATGCCTGCCAGCAATGGCATGGTCGTCACCATGAAGGAGGACGCACTTGCCCTTAACGAGATCGTCGTGACGGGTTACACCACACAGCGCAAGGCCGACTTGACCGGCGCCGTGAGTGTAGTCAGCGTGACCGATCTGGTAAAGCAGAACGAGAACAACCCCATTAAGGCGATGCAGGGTCGCGTGCCGGGCATGAACATCTCGGCCGACGGTAACCCCTCGGGTGCCGCTACTGTCCGCATTCGTGGTACAGGTACCCTGAACAACAACGACCCGCTTTACATCATCGACGGTGTTCCCACCAAGGCCGGTATGCACGAGCTCAACGGTAACGACATCGAGAGCATCCAGGTACTGAAGGACGCCGCTTCGGCATCTATCTACGGTAGCCGCGCTGCCAATGGTGTCATCATCATCACCACCAAGGGCGGCAAGGACGGTAAAGTGAAAATCGACTTCGATGCCAGTTTGTCGGTACAGACCTATGCCCACAAGATGAAAGTGCTGAACGCTAAGGAGTTTGGCCAGACGATGTGGCAGGGCTTTGTGAACGACGGCCTGAACCCCAACTTGAACGGTCTGGGATACCACTATGACTGGAGCTACGATGCCAATGGTAATCCCATGCTCGATCGCATCACCATGAACAAGTTCCTGGATCCTGCAGGTATCACTCCCGCAGCCGATACCGACTGGTTCAATGAGACCACCCGCACTGGCTTTATTCAGCAGTATAACGTATCGCTGAGCCAGGGTACCGAGAATGGAACTTCGTTCTTCTCGCTGGGCTACTACAAGAACGACGGTATCATCAAGAAATCCGACTTCCAGCGCTTCTCGGCTCGTATGAACTCGACCTACAAGCTGCTGAACATCGGTGAGCGCAAGATCGTGACCGTGGGTGAGCACTTCACGGTGAACCGCACCAACGAGTTGCAGGCTCCTGGCGGATTCCTGGAGAACGTGCTGCAGTTCAACCCCTCGCTGCCCGTTTACACGACCACTGGCGAGTATGCCGGTCCCGTGGGCGGCTATCCTGACCGCGAGAACCCCGTGGCCCGTCTTGACCGTAACAGCGACAACCGCTATACCTACTGGCGCATGTTCGGTGATGCCTTCATCAACATCAACCCCATCGCCGATTTCAACATCAAGTCAACCTTCGGTCTTGACTATGCACAGAAACAACAGCGCATCTTCACCTATCCTGTTACCGAGGGTACAGTGGCCAATCCTACCAATGCCGTTGAGGCTAAGCAGGAGCACTGGACCAAGTGGATGTGGAACGCCATCGCCACCTATAACCTGGAGCGCGGCGCACATCGCGGTGATATCATGGTGGGTACCGAGCTTAACCGCGAGGATGACTCATGGCTCAGCGGCAAGGCCTATGACTTTGCTGTCCTGAATCCCGATTACATGTGGCCCAACTCGGCAGTCGGTGAGGCTGAGGCCTACGGCTCGGGCGAGGGCTACACCCTGGTATCATTCTTCGGCAAGTTGAACTATACCTACGCTGACCGCTATTTGGCCAGCTTGACCCTGCGTTACGACGGTTCAAGCCGTTTCGGCCGCAACAACCGCTACGGTACATTCCCCTCGGTCAGCCTCGGTTGGCGCATCAGTGAGGAACCCTTCATGCAGCGCATGGAGTGGCTCGACAACCTCAAGCTGCGTGCATCGTGGGGTCAGACCGGTAACCAGGAGATTTCCAACATTGCCCGCTACACCATCTTCGAGAGTAACTATGGTGAGGCAGGATTCGGTGGCCAGAGCTACGGTACCAGTTACGATATTGCCGGTACCAATGGCGGCCAGACGCTCCCCAGCGGTTTCAAGCGCAACCAGTTGGGTAACGATAACCTCAAGTGGGAAACCACGACACAGACCAACGTCGGTTTTGACTTCGGTATGCTGCGCAACGCGCTGTACGGCTCGTTTGAGTGGTACTACAAGAAGACCACCGACATTCTGGTTTACATGCCCGGCATCGGTGTAATGGGTGAGGGCAGCAGCCAGTGGATTAATGCTGGTGAGATGACCAATAAGGGTATCGAGTTGAACGTGGGCTATCGTGGCTC